>Ga0210059_1010831_pt1 | contig 14036 bp, 6 predicted proteins | sample Ectturendosymbi2_FD_188042 | JGI IMG/M metagenome (GOLD analysis project Ga0210059, IMG submission 188042) | Ecteinascidia turbinata endosymbiont from Florida, USA - Sample 2 (SPAdes) (version 2) | ecosystem: Host-associated > Tunicates > Ascidians > Unclassified | place: Key West, Florida... | reverse complement strand
GTCGTGAAAGGTTTGCAAGGGGGTGCGAGTATGACAGTGACATTTTTTTGAAAGGCAAGATAATGGAAAAAAATTGTTTTTTGTTTTTTGTGTTTGATTTTGGGGTTCGGTGAGACGCGAGTCTCAATGACTAACGCCAAAAGGGGTTCGACTGAAAAAATGTAAGAACATCTGATCCAGACTTCCTGCAAAGTACTCCACAATTCTATGGGGAAGATTCCTTACCTACGAAATGCACATGCCGTAGAAAGTGCTGCTAACATTAATGACATCAGTGACGACCAGTGAATAATGCAAAAATGTAAGCGCAGCTTCACACAATCTGCTGTTCGTGATATTGTTGTAGCAACATAATCCCAGATACCAAGCAGGCTACCGGTACTCTATGTCCAAGAGATGCTTACAATCAAGGGCGGGTTACAGTCAATGAAATGCGGTAATACTAACCTTTACTTTAAGCACCTGCGCAAGAAACACATTTCAATCTTCGTCAGTTGTACGTGCTGTGTCGCACACGCTAAAAGACGGAAAGAAAACAACAATGTTCCTGAGGAAGAGACCTCGCAGAGTAACCAATTCTAATTTTTCTATTTTTTACGAGTTTGCTTCAAATGTTTTTCAAAATGTTTATAACACACAAAATACGGTTAATAGTATTGTTGAAGTTGGAAACACTACGAGAAGAAGGTCATTGTCAGAAAATGCAGGAACGAAATTTTTCGTTCGCGTGTAAAGTTGATTTGATACCTAATTCGCCTGTCGCATGAACTTCATTGGCAAAGGCGAAGAGACACTGCTGATGAAGCATTCACGTTGTTTGATATTAACACCATTTTCAAGAAACAGTGTTTGTTGACAACAGTTTGAAGATAATGTACAAAAAACTGAAAATCCTGTTGTAACGGTTGTAATTTCCTCCAACCAAAACGTTTCGAAGTCCTTCCATCTTGAATCGACAGAGATACAATTCAAACTGTGTGGTTAAACATCCAAACCTTATATCAGTGATCTTGCTTTTGTCCTTGATTTATATCCGTTTTGAACTTCAGCAACTTGATGTTCAGCGCTGCTAAGACCTTCTGGATGGTGTGAAATATTCCCCCTCACTGCTGCTATCGTCCCATGTCCATTTACGAACGTAAGGAACGGGTGGTTTTCTTGCGCTGAAAAAGTTTTGAAAAAGGTGCATGTTTTTTATATTCACTAATTTGCAGTTCGCCATGTGCTAATCCATATTCTGATAGTAAATAGGACATTAAATTAGTGTTATTGAGAAAACGTCAGTTCAGTATTCTTTTTTAGGCGTTTTAGTACTGCTTTCAGGGGCGCGCATGTTTTCCATATCCACTAGATTGCGGTGGGGGCTACGTGGCTATTTCTGTGAATGCTTCTTTGATGGGAGTCAATGGCTGCACCGCGCGTGGACCGTTTCTTTGCGCCCACCCATCAATCAGGCCGCAAGAACCATTCTGCAAGTCTTCGGTATCACCCGATTAGGAATTTAACCAATCCTACCAGCTGTGGTGGCACGTGCTCAACCAACCACAACACTTAACCGGTAGAAACATGTGAACGGAGTATTTTTTATATCATCTTTACTGTAACAATCTTATTACCAATTACGTAGTAAGTAAGAACCTTATAAACACTGATGTCATACATGTACTAACGTTTTGTTTATCGTTAAGCCGCTGCGATCTATATGGTTCGGTTTTTCATTTGCCTTGCACTCGTGTCTGATTAAAGCCTCAAAACCTTCGAGAAATATGTAATTGCATCTTATTGTTAGGTTATCAAACTGTTAATTTACTGCGATTCTTTCAAATGGCATGTTTAGCACAAGTAATGCTGCAAAAATCTTGGCTGCAGTGAGATTTATGGCTGTATTAGTCACCGTTGTTTGTCGGTCTTACCTAAAAGAGATTCACTGTCGACCTTTGCTCAGAACCAAATAGAATTAAGCAGGATGAAAACTGAGATGATATAAAAATTGTGATGTAGAGGCAAAGGCAACCACTGAAAGGAATCAAGTTCAATGTTACACTTCCCAGTCAGCACGCGAGTATGAACGGAATCAGTCGACGTGACGGAGGCTCGATCAATACTCTGCACGGCAGTAATCGATGAAAAGAAGCCTCGATTTTGAAATCCTCACTTCAGCGCAAAATGCAAGCTGACGCAACTGAGATCAACAATAATTAATAGCTTTCAAACAATTCTCGTTGTGCGGTGAAAACCAGAAGTAAATCTGCGTTAGCAGCAAAGTTTTTAAAGGCGTTTTGAAAGACCGAAACGGCCTCCCAAATTTTCCAACGGTTATTCAAATCGCAGCAAAATCTCGTTTTGCGAACACCATCAAAATACACTAAAACGTTGCTTTAGGACCATCTCGGTGTTTAAATGAAATAGTTGCGGTCTCTCAAAGTATCGTAAAGGTCATCAAGGTCAAACCTTAAAAACAACTGGTTAGCGGAACAATTTCTAAAGCTGAGGGGTGATCAAACCAATAACTGTACGACCCATCCTCCCAGAGCTCTTTGAACCTGGTGCGGGGTATGGTTGCCAAATTAAAACTTCATTAAAAAGCCACACAGCGCTAAGGCCATAAAATAGCCAAACCAATTGCTTAAAGGCCAGAAAAAGCCAAACGTTTCTTAGTGCTATTCGTTTGTTACAAAGAAACATCAAAATTACAAGAATTTCATTATAAATTTTCTTCAAAAATGAGATTTGAGTAGTCCTTGGCCTTGTACTGAGTTCATTAGGCCTACTGATGCATCTGACTTTTCATGGTTTGTTTGATTGCACGCTTTGGATACAAAGTTTGCATACAAATCCACCAGCAGCTTTCTGCACCCGCACGAAAGTCATCCCCCATTCACTCCTTTAAAATCATAACAGCCCTTCCACTTCCTCGACGTCAACGCCGCATTTCTGTCGTGTAGACGCAGAACTGTCTGCAAACGTTGAGCTTGCTTAGCACTTACCATTTACAACACACTACAGAGTGCAAACATTTCCCGTGATTACGTACGCAAAAAAATGTTTCCATCTCGCATCCCTCAATCTTACTTCAGAACGCGGCCGGCGGCCTAATGCAATATTGTGATGCACTCCTGATAAACCAGGCTTTAATCAAATAATGCCTGATTCAGGCTAACGAAACACTGCGCAACTCACTGCACACAAACGACCAGTAGAGTTCGAAATGCGGAATGACACACATGGCACGGCAGTTGTCAACACAGCAAGAATGCGAACCACGTAATTACGAACGCGTGCAATCAGGATAAGCGGCAGCGCTGTTCATAATTACCACAATCTACTCCGCTAAAAAAAGGAAACTCACAACAAAAGGACGCATCCAAAATAAAACACTCGTTAAACTTACGCAAATACAGCGGAAAGTGCCAGCTTACAGCTGAAAGTGCACACAAAAAGTCATGACGAAAGTTTGCATTCACGCCACTGCAGGTACTACGAGACACACTCTCCAAACCTTTCAGGAGCTTTCCTGAAGCGTGTAGACCTCCTCGGAGGCATAGTATTGTCCCCCGCCGGCTCGTGACCTACGTCGGACGAACCACCGGCAGGCTCATTAGCCACAGGGGGAGCCACAGGGGGAGCAGTCACATCGTGCTCTCTACCAGGTTCTGCGACAGAACTTTCCGGAACGTTATCGGCAAAAGTTTCGACGGATGGACGAGAGGATGTATCAAACGACGGACATGGAAATAGATCCTTGATCGAAACGCTCGACTCCTTGCCATCAGGGAAGCGAACGTAGGATTGGCTTCCAACAGTTCAACCTCCTCGCAGGGAGGTTCACTTTTGTTGCGAACAAATTTTCGCAGCATCACAGGTGCTGGCTGGATCAGCCAACTCGACAAAGATCGCCCAAGCATTGAGCGTCGATCGAAGGGTAGAAAACGTTCGTGTGGCGTTGCATTCGTAGCCGTACATAGCAATGACCTTACGGAATGCAGAGCTTCCGGAAGGACTGTCTCCCACGCCTGTACCGACAAGCCTTTGTCGCAGAGCATTAGTTTAACAGTACGCCACAAGGTCTGGTTGATGCGCTCGCACTGGGAATTGCCTTGAGGATGATAGGGAGTGCTGCGACTAGTAGCTATTCCTCGAAGTAATAAATACTGTTTCAGAGCTGCAGACAAGGACGAACCTCTGTCACTTTGGGAATATACTGAGAATAACTGAACAGAGCAAACAGACTCGAAAGATGTTTGATGACGGTAGGAGTCGATTGATCGCGACATGCGAATGCAAACGGAAACCTCCAGTATTCGTCAACAACAATAAGTACGTAAGGATTAGCACCTTTCACAGGGCCTTTAAAATCAATTGAAAATCTCTCCCAAGCGTGTGTAGCTTTTATCAGCGGCGTCACTACAGTTTTGTTTGACAAAGGAAGGCTTGAGTTCCGCACAGATGCGGCAACAGCGACAAATTCGCTGACATCTGAAGCTGAAAATGGGAGATTTCTGGTGCGCTCGAAATGGAGCAGTCGGGTGACACCCGGATGGCCAAGTTGTTTGTTCATGCCAGTAAGATCGGGCAATGCGCTTTGAGCCGTATTGAGAGTAGCTGATGAAGTCGAAGAGGTGCGAGACAGTGCATCTGGCACAACGTTATCACGACCAGGACGATGAACGATATCGTACTCAAAATTGCCCAATTCGGCACGCCACACCTGAAGTTTGGTGTTCTTTATTTTACCCCGACCCGATTGGCAAGAAGTGAAGCTTAACGCCTTCTCATCAGTTCACGAGAAGAAAACGGCTGCGATGCAAAAAATGCGACCATACCGAACAGACTCAAAAAATGGCATCCTTTTCGGCAGCTGGATAGGAAACTTCGTATTTCGATAAAGTTCCAGAAAAAAATGCGACAGGGCGGTCAGCTTGGCTGAGAGTGGCTGCAATGGTGTGCTCACAGGCGTCACAATCAACACGGAAGGGCATATCATCTCGAACACAAGTAAGAGTGGCGTTAACAAGGCTGGAACGCAGTTCGTTGAAAGCTTTAATCGCTCCAGCAGAAAGAGGCAAAAGATTGGATTTCAATGCTTGATGCAGGGGTCGAGCTTTGGACGAAAAGTTCACTATCCATTTAGTGCAGTAAGCACACAGGCCCACGGCGCGTTGCAATTCACCTTTCGATCGGGGAACCGGCAGATTCATGAGCGGTTCGAGGCGTTTAGGATCGGGTCGAATGAAGTTATGCGACACCCTGTACCCGAGTAAGCCAATTTCAGTTTTGTTTGTTTCACATTCGGCGTCATTAAAAGAGAGGTTTTCGGCTTCGGCAGCACGAAGGAACGCCTCAAGACGTCTGTCATGATCTGCTTGGTCAGTGCCCACAACAGTTACGTTGTCGTAAGTACCAGAAAGCTCGTACTTTTCGATAACAGAAGCAATCATTCGTTGGAAAACAAAAACTCCATTTCCGTCGATATTGGAATAATTTTCCGCACGCTTCAGAAGCAGTAACTTCTCGATCCTTTTCGTGCAAATGTATTTGATGATCAGCTGACTGTAAATCCAAAGCGCTGAATATGCGACCTTTTGCAATCGTATGGATTAAATCATCAATTCGAGGAAGAGGCTAAGCATCCAATAGCGTGAACCTATTAACTGTTCTAACCGTTCGCGAACAATCAATTACTAGACGCTTTTTGTGGCGGCCATCATTTACAACGAGTACCTGAGCTCGCCAAGGCGAGGAAGACGGTTCAATGATATCGTTCTTGAGCAGATCGTCGATCTCATGTTTAGTGAAAGCTTGGTCATCTGCATTGAATCGACGAGATTTGGTCGCTACTGGTTTTACACTCGGCTGTAAATTGCGGAACAGACGAGAAGTTGGTGTTTTAGAAGCAGCGACTCTGCAAGCAGAGCTATCTCCCAGCACAGAATCGTTCTCCAAACCATCTGTTGCGAATACCACGTTTCTGTGCCGCTTCATAGGACCGTTGACCGAGGATAACATCGGTACAAAGACCTTGCGTCCAGCCAATTTAATACTAGACGTTACAAACCCATCAGATACAGTGGAGGCAGGGTCTCAGAGGCTAACGTCACTTTCACAAGCGGACCGGGAGGTTCTAGATAGAGACGTTGGGCGATTTCCGCACTGAGATACACGTCGGATGCGCCAGAATCCAGAAGTGCAGTAACTTTTAGACCTTCGATTGTAGCCGGTATTAGGGCAAGTTCAATATTTTTAACCGCAGCTACAGAAAGAGAGGTTAATGACAGAAGACAGATGTTTTTATACCAGCTACAGTGTCTGGAATGTCGGAACTAGAGTCCGTAGAAGTCTGTAAACTAGTACTCACGATGTTAGTATCTCGATATGTTCGAGGCGAAAAGAGTTTCTTCTGTACTCGAGCTTTGGGTTTGGCTAAACAAATCTTCTGAAAATGTCCTCGTTTGCCACAACTGAAGCAGTAGGCGTCTCTTGCTGGACATTGCGAGCGAGAATGGATTTTGCCACCGCAGAAATAACAAGCCTTGCTTGACGAGTGGCCAGCAGCAATAGACGATCGAGCATTGGAAAGGTGAAAAGAAGCTCTTTTTTGAGCTCGCTCTAGGACAAGAGCCTTAGTTACAGCAGACTGAAACGATAATGTATCCTCTTCCAGTAACCGTTAACGCATAGTAGAAGAATCTAGACCAGTTATAAAAGCATCACGAGCCAATTCAGCACGAAATTCCTCAGCTGTAAGAGCGTTACAGACGCAATCTTTAGAAAGTTCTCTGATGGCATGGCTAAATTGAGCGACATCTTCAGCAGGGTTTTGCTTGCGCGTAGGCAGTAGGTGACGGGCATAGAGGTCATTCAGATCCTTTCAGGTAAACTTGGTCTAATTCCTTTCTAGCAGCATCGTAGGAGTTGCAATCCTTGACATAAGAATACACGTCAGGAGAAATGTGATTACACAATAAAGCTAGCTTATCCAGCGTCGGGTCGTCACTGTCGTCATAGTCGCCATCTTCATGGACCGATTGCAGAAGAGTAGATTGAGCGGCCGAGAGAAACGATTCGAAAGTCCTAACCCAGTGCTTGTAGATTTTAGCTGAGCGCTCTTCACCGGGATCAGCTTCGAGGATTGCAGGCTGGAGTAACCGACTGATGCTAGCCATCGTCCCGTCAGAACAGAGCAGTAGTTGATTAAATTGTGATGCACTATAATTAGACTTCCTGATAAACTAGACTTTAATCAACTAATGCCAACTAATGCCTGATTCAGGCTAACAACAAAACACTGCGCAACTCACTGTACACAAACGACCAGTATGAGTTCGAAATCAGGGTTGCCAGATATGATTTGGATAAAAAAGCCAAACCGGGTGAAAAAAAGCCAAATTGTTAAGTAAACATGAAATTGAAAATTGTTTATCAGTTGTAGGCCTAGGACATTTTAGGAAAATAAAGTTGTAGCATTATTACCTCCACACTCTACCGGAAAATTCCCAACCCTCATCTTCCACATTTTCTTCAGTGTTTCCACTCGAACGTTCGGCATTTATGGGTTGCCAGATATGCTACAATTTTATTCTTTTATGAGTTGCCAGATAACTTTTCAGAAAATACAACAAGCAGGGTCTAAAAAAGCCTAATAACACTCTTCAGCAAGATATTTAAAAAGCTAAAACACCAGTCTGATAGTATGTGCCATCCGCCTCCAAAAAAAGCCAAATATTGAAAAGAAAAAGCCAAAAATCCAAAAAAATTTTTGACGCCAACTGTCTCTAAAAAAATCCAAATTTTTGAAATTTGGCGTCAAAAAAGCCAATCCGGCAACCCTGTTCGAAATGCGGAATGACACGCAGGGCACGGCAGTCGTCAACACAGCAAGAATGCGAACCACGTAATTACGAACGCGGGCAATCAGGATAAGCGGCAGCGCTGTTCATAATTACCACAAATACTTTGCAAATGTGTACAAATGCGTTGCCGGAAAAATTGGAATAGTGATATTTGCAAATGTGTTGCCGAAAGAAATGGAATAGTGATATTTAACGTTTTCAGCGTAAAAAGGCCAAACGAATTTGCTAAAGCCAACCAACTTGAGATGAGGCCAACAAGGGTCAAAAGGCAAAATAAAATTTTCAGGCCAACCACCTTGAAACGCAGCCAGCTTTGTTACAATTGGGCTTGAAAAAGGCCAACTTGGCAACTCTGGTGCGGGGTCATTGTACTGCAGTAGAGCGTCAGACGCGCACGATGAACAATACGAATTGAGCTACCAGTTAGTTTTCACCTACTACCAAGTAGGCTAATGGGTCAAATCCCTGGTACACTGCTGAATCCCAATAATTTCATGATCTGTTCACAACATGTAAACTCCCAATCACCTGATGCACACATGAAACAATCTACACTTCTATGTTTATGCCCCAAATATAGAAATATTTCAATAAGTTTGTCGGAACTTAATGAGATCAGCACAATATTTTAAGAAATATTAATTTGAAATTGCTTTGTGTGAGACTTGCTTGATCATTGACGGTCCACACTGAAGTTTTTTTTGCTACATCTAACTTAGCAAACCAAAGCCCGCTCCAGCTCAGTTCATTTAAATCTTAATCATTCAAACTTTCGCTTCTTTGGGCTAGAGGCTGACCTGATCGTTATTCCTTTCATAACTTAATCTGTGTAGTTTCGAGGCCTAGTTTTACCTGCGCCCTATAGATGCCGATGGGCAGTGGCATATCTCAATATCGGATGCATAAGCTCACCATCACCAACACACCAAAACTCAACTACACAGCTCACTTCCTTTCTGAACTTCGGCAACGCATGTTCATTAGGAAAGTTTGTTTTCCGGAAGTGAGAAAAAGCCAATATTCAAGAGCATATAAATGAAACGTTGGACACAGATATCCTGCTTAATGTACCGTTAGCTTAATTCAAATTTAATTTCACAATGCACTGCATCCAGATTGTTATGAGATACTTGTGCCATTAACACCAATCCAAACTTGAACTTACAATGCCTTAGCCACAGGAGTTGTTGATCGCTGTAAAATATGAAACCCATTTGTTAATTTTTGGGAGGAGAATTTACTATTTTACTTCATTCACAACCAACATTTTTTCTCCGACATTTCTTCCATTCATGAGTAACATATTTCCCAAATCTTAAGGATAGAGTCATTGGCTACACAGCTTTAAAATTTTTGCAATTCTTTATCTCCGCGCCCAACACATATTTGCAAAAGTTCTTCATTCGAACTCATAAATTATGTGGCGTTTAGGGCTCATGCTCAGCATGACAATTTTGGCAACTTTTAACCATCCAAGCAAATTAAAAATATCACCAGATGAAACATGAATGTTAATGGCTGAGTCGAAATATAAGTAGATGTCACGAACTTGAAAATGCCCACAAGGACAACGTTTAGGAAATTTTTATGATTCTTCTTCTAAGATCTTTCTTTCTTATTTGAATGTCCACGACAATTATAAAGGTGCGAAGTCTCTTGTCTCGATTTTGTCGCACGGCACACGTTTGTGAAAGTGGTCGCTGTAGTCGTCTTTGGCGGTCAGCTGGAACATTAATAAATTATTCAAGCAGGCGTCTCCAGATATCAATTATTCAGAAAGCTTTTTCTGGGCAGCATCTGTTGTGGGGCCTTGCTTTGAGCAAAGCACGTTGCCTTAATGGACTCGGAGGCAATTTATTGATTGGCGAGCAGCGTTACGTTCCCAAAGCGATGTCTGCATCGATACACGCGTGCGCTCCTGTGTGACCTGGAACGAAGTTCTGTTTCTGATCAGAAGCTTCAGAACCGAAAAAATCAGTTTGTGGTTGTGGAGTACACAAACGAAAGAAATTCATAGTGCACCATTAAGATAGTGGCAACATGCGATTAGGCCTACACATTATTGAATTTATTACTGAAAATGAATGGAATCTGACTTCAGAGAAAACATGACAACCATACCGATTGGTAAAGATGTCGAATATCTTTATCGTGAAAGGTATCTGTAAGCATCACTTGAAATAAATTGCTTATTCTTCTAATTGTTAGCGGCTAACAAGCTGTCAAAACCGTATTTTGTTGGCTTCTGGATAACTGACTCTGTTTTAAGACATATGCATTCCTGTCGTCAACTTCAAGTAAACCGGTCTTATTATGAAGATCGAAATTTTCTTTTAAAAGCAAAATTATATCTTCGTTGGGCGCACTACAACGCAGTTTTGCTACAATGGTTAAACCCGGATAATACTTTACAATACAAAAGACAACTACTGGCTGAATTCTTACTCTGGTGTCACTTTGCAGGAGTGCAGGGCAAAAGTTAACTTCAGTCTCTTGTACAGCAGCCTTTGTTCAACCACAAAATTTAGTGTGTATTGCAACTATTGTACAATAATCTGTGAAACGAAATACAGCACAGTTTTTTTCAACGTATTCCCATCAATAATTTTTATGGCGGTTGTAACCTTTTCAACCCTCGTCATTGTGTTTACAACCGGTTGTGATAAACCTAGCATACCACAAGTGGTAGATAACAGGAGGTTACTTCAATGAATCATTTTAAGGATAACATGGTGTCCTTACTGAATCGAACAGCTGCAGTAAGTAAAAGAGCAAGGGAGTGACATACCAGCTGTTTGCATCGCAAACCCATACCTTGTTATTCTTCTGGCTTCCAAATGGGATGGAGATGTGCGATTGGGATCTAATGGAATGGATGGACTTCGCTGTTTTCTTTCTTTTTCTCCTGAGACAGATGGCGATCTGTAACAAACAAATGAAAATCTACGAGTTTTTCCACCAGACAAATGTGAAAATGTTTACCACCGGAATCCAGCAATTTTTCAAAAATTTTCTACTAGTTTCTCCAATAGGAGATCAACCGGCCTGGAAGTTTTGGTGCACAGCAGAGGGCGAAAATTACTTGGAAAATAATGTTACGTGCATTTTTGTTTGATTTTATTGGTAAAACAATTCTTTTCGGTAATGATTTGTAGCACTTATTTTTGGAAAAGAACCGAGAACTTTGCGGCTGTCAACTTTTCTCCCGGCGATAAATGAAAAAGAAGATAACCGTTCAAACAAGCGAGACTGCGATGAAAAAAGCCTGCGTTCACGGGCGGATCCAAGGGGGCGATTGGGGTGATCTCCCCCTAAAACTTTCAACAGTAACTTCAATCACCATGATTTTGTACAATTCGGAAAACAACTTTCGCGATGTAAGGCCATTTGCCGTCCATTGTTTTGTCACAGAAGTCTTGTGAAGTATACTTATCTCTCTTGCAGTATAGAACCCATAATGAGACTTGTATATCAAATGTTACTGAATTGCCCCTCTTCATCTTACTGACTAGTTCTGACCCAACCAGCGTTCATCAAGTAGCGAATAGTTTGAGATTTTATTGATTACCTGCTGGGAGGAGTTTTTTTCAGACTGCTGTTTTGTGCACGGCTGTACTCTCGAAGCTTCCTGAGCAACCGTTTCTGCGAGAAAATACACAAGCTGTGAACAATTTGGGGAAAGTGAAACATTCCAGCATCTCAGAAATGCAAATCAAACGCACCTCTCGGCGCCGCCGGCATTTCTTGCAACATTTGCTCGTAAAATCCGATTTGGCGGTGTATGGCCTGAAGAACACAACAGGATAGGTGGTCTGGTGGTGAACAAATCGTTTTACACGCCGCATCGCAACCGCAATAAAGCAGGAATTCATAAGTTCAAGTGTGAAGCATCATGCTTACAATACGAAACAAAATAACTTCAAAATTTGCATTTTTACTCAACTTTCCTGAATGTTACTTTGGACAAACATTGGAAAATCGTTTTGATTCTCTTAAAGTTAGTTGAAAACCTTTACGTTAAATTGACTCTGTTGGAAGGGAACAGACAAGAAAAACAGGGGCCGAAATCTGATTTTTGAGTTATTATCACTGTTTTTCATCGTTTTCAAGTCAAGTGCTTTTTCTGAAACAGCTCTTAACTTTCTTCGTTGTTATTTGAGAACATAGTGTCTTGCACCTCTACCATATATACGTGGTATTTCAATAGGAAATATTAGTGATTTAAAATATTCTTATTTCTTTACAAAAGTTAATTTCATTAACTGCACCAGGTCAGCAGCTTTTTAATAAAGCATAGAAAATCACTGCGTTACATAGAGTTATAAATACTTATGAATGTTTCGGCATGTTTGAAAACATCTGAAGTTAAATGAAACGCACAGTTTAGTAGGAATACAAAGATCAGGTGGCGCCTTTTAGGCCAAAAATGACTACTTTAATGCAATTCCCGTATTCTTTTAGAAACTTTGTATGTATTATAATAAATCCAACTTAATTTTTTTCTGTATAGTTCCATAACTATCAACTAAGCATGAAGTTCAATTATGAACGCTTTTTAATTTCTGGTTCCTGAAATCATATCCAGATTTCTGCTCTAAGAAATCCACAATAATGTTCGTTTTCTATACACTAAACCTTGTGGTAGAACTACAACAACCAGCATATTTATTTGCAAAGCAGCAAACCGAATAGATACTTTCCCACTTCCACAATTAAGCTGTGCGTGTCCAGAATCGATCAATGTTCTACAGCGGAATAACTAACCTTCGCATTTCATCGAAAATAGTCTGAGAAGACTTTCCAGCCGACATTGCAAGAATTGGCGAAGATTCACTGCAGCTGGACATGCAAGCTAGTCCAAAACTGTCAATAAATTATCTCCACATCGGGACTATGAGCGCTGAAAGCATGTGCGCCATTGCATCAATGCGCTCTTGGATAGACGACGAGCACCAAAACGACACTGTACCTGCCAGCGCCATCTGTTGCTGATCAAGATGCTCTTGCGTTCTTTGGTACTTTTTTCAGCTGATTTGATCGCATGGTTGATTTGGCACGGAACAGAAGTAGAAGTGACATGCCTTTTGTAAATTTATATTGCCAGGATGTAATGCTGACTAAAACTACTGAAGTAAGTGTATTGGGTGTTACAAAAAAGCTTGCCTAAACCAGGTTTACAACCAGTTTGTTTACTGTTGAATCACTAAATTATGTATGATCCATTTTGAGATCTCAGTGTCTCTGTAACGCAATAGACCAAAGATTGTGAATTAGCCTCGAGCGAACAAATAAATGCATTGAACTGATGAAGTGAAATACAGCATTTTCTTTCTACTAGTATGAAGTTACAGGAAGTTGATGGTGACCATAAATGCAATAGTTATCACTGTTAAAAGTTCTTACGCAATACTCGATAGTGATGCGTATTATGCTCAGCTTAAAATTTCGAAAACAAATAAATAAATCAAACTTTCTGAAGAATTGAAATGCGAGGTTGGTGAAAGCGATCGTAGTACTGTACCAGCGGCCAGAATGATATCTCGTTTGTGGACTTGCTCCGAAAAACAATGGCATAATGAGTTGGTTCTCTTTACTCCAACGTATGACGAGCACAAAGTTTACTTTTCCGCATAAAACCTAAAACAAGACAATCAAGTTCAGAAGATAATCAAAGGTTAATCATGGATTGGTGTTCTTTTTTGCCCAAAAAATAATAAACAACCTGCTCCATCAAATGTGAACGATGTACGTGTACAATTTTTTGACCAAGTGCAATACTTTGGTGTGTGGATAAATGCTGCATTGAAGGATGATGATGATATTCAGAGACAAGTGAAATCACGTACTGTGCAGCACATAAGCTCACAGGCACTTTCGATCAGTGCTCTCCTGCAGTAAAAAGACACTCTCTTTCGTGCCTATTGCATGCTTTGTACGCTTGCCAATTGTGGAGCAAATACACACAGACTTGCGGAAGCGCTTCCATGTTGGGCGTAACAACGCCTACCAAATCATGCATTACAGGGAAGGTGGGGCACAGTGGGAGTAGGGGCACAGTCATCTTTTTTGATTTATTCAAAAAGTTGAAAACGTTGAACTTTAAAATTTCCATGGTGATTTAGTCTCATACCAGCCGTAGTACTAAGGTGAATTTTTCCTTGATAGGCAGCAGGCGCGTAGCCAGGG
>Ga0210059_1010830_pt1 | contig 14038 bp, 7 predicted proteins | sample Ectturendosymbi2_FD_188042 | JGI IMG/M metagenome (GOLD analysis project Ga0210059, IMG submission 188042) | Ecteinascidia turbinata endosymbiont from Florida, USA - Sample 2 (SPAdes) (version 2) | ecosystem: Host-associated > Tunicates > Ascidians > Unclassified | place: Key West, Florida... | reverse complement strand
GCGCCCAACGGATTTAGAACAAAAACCTTTGCAACGAATTCATCGTCTTGTGCTGATCAGACCACATGCTGGTAGGTCAATGGCCAACCGCTTTCCTACGGGTAACAAAAAAATCAGGCTTTATGCCTATTGTGACAGTGCTCTTCGACCACCGCTCCAAAGGGAGGAAGACGCTGCGCTCCATGCACATATCTTGATCACATGTATGAAGGGACTGGCATGTTTTATAGACTGAATCGAGATTTTTGAAAGACTTTGAAAGAGTTCGAAAATTTAGGAACAACTTCACAAGTTTGTTGGAATGACTGGGCAATCAAAGGCAGTCAGAAATGTGAGTTTTGAGGATGATAGCAAAGTAGCTAAACAAGACTTGTTAGCGAGAATTATGTGTACACAGAGTCATTACTTCGGACTGTAGCTAGGGGAGATGAGCTAGTGAAGCCAGGTTTTTGAAAGGGATGATCCTATTAAAAACTAAAAACAATTTTCACATATTTAAGTCATTACCTTCCTGGATTTTATATCAAATCTTTAAATAAATATTTTTTGTTTGTTATCTTATACACTCATTAAAATACTGTACTTATGAACTTTTTTCTCAGAAAAAAACAATGGTTCTCACTCAAATTTTGTTCCGAAGAGTGAGTTTAGGTTGATAATGGGTTGTAATGTCAAGTTCAACATATATTTATGTGCAATTTGTGAATCTTACGCGCACATTTCTTATGGTTTGGGTCTACAGCTAAATACAGTAAACTTTGGCCGTGATTTAGAGCTTTTTGTTTTTTCCAACAATGTATTCGTTATGAAAAAAGCACTGTTGTTGAAAGTTTTAACCTGGACCAGGTCTATTTCAGCTGAGCACGTCGTAATACAGTTTGTCCAGTATTTGGGAAGTTGATATCGTTTAAGTCCCAAATCAGCAGGTTTCAGTGTGTACCCGGTTCTTGTAGTTTCATCCAGAGGATGGATACTGGTAAAAAAGTCTTGAGCAATTTCTGATTGAATCTTTAACAGCATAAATATTTCCGAATACTCTGAACTCATATTTTTGTCCCAAGCATTTGTTTTGGATCAGTATCTGCGTTGCTATTCAGCTGAGTTTGTGCAAATGGATGGAATTTTACTTCCACGTAAAGCGACTGCTAAAGTTACGCTGGTGGCCTTGGTATCACACGTTGCGTTGGTTGTTGGGTTTTTGACAGATCCAAACTTCCTGGTACAGGAAAGCCGTCGAGGTAGGTCTATATTGGAATCTCTTCGTTATTTTCCTAACTGTCTGTGTCTGTAAACAGCATCTGATCTTTTATGCAGGCCCGTTTGTAGCATGCAGATATCCAAACAGAAATGTTTGTTAGACTTGTCCATCTCAAACATGTCAGAGTAGTTTAGCCTACACATTAAAAGTGTCCCAGTTCTTGCGGTTTACCTCACACAACTTAAAGCTGCACCTGTTCCCTAAAAGAATGAACAAAAATCAAAAGTTACATGAGAGAAAAGCGGCAGTGCGAACATAGCATTTTCTGCTGCTTCTGCGTTAGATATACTGTCATTTAAAATTTATTACAGTTCTTATTTATTTTATGAACGCCTGTGGATCTGAAGCCGTCAACTCTTACGGTGTTTCGACAATGATTTGAGCTAAAGGTGGTGTGAATCTTTATGGTGAGATTGAAGAACGAATGAATAAACCACACGCGTGGAAACTGAAGATTTTTCAGCAAAGGTTTGCTCACAAAAGATGGCACTTTTCAACGCACCCATACTGATACGGAGATATGAATTATGAGTAAAGCTTTGCACTCTTACTTCAAAATTAAACTGCCGCCAACTTTGGAAATACTTGATTTTTCAGGCACTTTTTTGTCTTTTTTCATTATTGAGAAAGAGTTCGTTACTTCTGCTTAAAGGCTTTTGCACACTCCTTAACTGCCCTAAAGTATGAATTGTACCTGCCTAAAAACGGATTTTCGAAGAAAAAACAAGTGTGTGTCAGTTTTTCATCGTTACGAGGTCGTTTCTTTCTTTGTTAAAATTTCGGCTGTTTTTCAAAAATGCCTTTTGTTTGCTCTGACAACTTCATAGAGCTTAGGAGCAACGTTGATACATGCTCTTGCTTTTTCGCGTCAACAGAAAAGAACCATGTTCTTCATGAAAAACAGAAAAGTACTGCACAATTATGTGCTTGGAAAACCATAGCGAGATACGTCATAAAACGGAGTTTACGATAAATTTCATGCAACTTCGCACTTTGTATATTCGTTAACATTAGTTTTAGTGTAGACAACTAATAAGAAAAAATCGAATTGTCGTCTGCTTAGTTGCTCACATTTTAGGCCTGTTTGGTGATATATTCCTGTTGCAACTGGCAACAAGCCTATAGACATAGCGGACATGGACATGGGAAGGATTTTTTCCATGGTTAGCCAAAAAGATTTTTTCATGGGGTGTGAAATTTACAAATGGGTGAAATTTCATTCCTGAAACTGAGAAAACAACCTATTTTTTCTTAAAATGTAATAGCAAAATGTCAAATTTTAAAATCCAGGGGGCTTGGCCTCCCCTGTCCCTCTTTTTCCCAACCCCATGATAGCGGATTGAATCAATGAAATTCAAGTTAAATAGTTTAATGCCCTTGGTTTATTGACTACATATCAAACACAAGCATTATAAAATACTTCAGCATAGTTGTTACTTTGTGAAGCAGCTGTTTGAGAGTAGCATAAACTTGAAAACAAACACATATTTTTGTTGAGTGCGTTCATGTAAAATACTCATATCAGCTCACATAATTCCTCCACTTCGTTGCGGTAATACACCTGAAGCACCACTCTATCCTCTCTGTGGGAGTTTATGCAACCACTTCTTTCTCCTGTATTTTCAATTCGACCCTGATAAAGACACGTTGCTCAGTTGTCAAAATATCAGTCATTTTACACTGTTTCTATGTTTTCACTGCCAGTTGAGTCCTTTCATCGTATTTGCATACCTCTTTGAATGAAAATCAGGCTCAGATTATGTTCAAATCTCATATGTTTGTTGAGTGTAGCACCTGATAAAATGTGCTTTTACAGGGGTGTCAAAATTGTAAAATTTCCAGTTTGATAAGGTAAGCTGCATTTCTTTCGGAGACACTGCGGTTCAGTGATTTTTATAAAAGAGCTGTTTGTTTTCTTCTCGATCTGCGTTTATTAATGATTTCGGATCAGCGTCTCAGTCAGGTTCGAAGCATGACTTCCAATGATTAACTACGCAAAAGTTGTTGGATGCAGGCCCGTAGCTAGGTTTTTAGGTTTGGTGGGTGGACATACATATTGGTTGGGGTACATACACTACGCAAAAGTTGTTGGATGCAGGCCCGTGTAGCCATGTTTTAAGGTTTGGTGGGGGGAAATACATTTTTAGGGGGAAAAGCTTTTGTTGTTATTATACAAATTTTTCTGGGCACAACAAACTTTGGGGTCACAAAAATTTTGGGGGGGAACTGCCCCCAGTGCCCTCCTCCGTGGCTACGGGCCAGGTTGGATGTAAAAGCAATGGACTGACGCAGACATGCTGCCTGCGGAAAGGTAGCTAAAGACAGGTTGCAACGATTACCGTGCAACGTTTTAGTGCTTAACTAGTGTGACAATCTTTGCAGGATGTTATTTTGGAGGAGAATACCATGCGATCGGGTCCTCATGGTTTCCCAACCTCGGACGAACGTTCGGAGTCATGTTCTGTGTGTCCTGTCGTTGCGAACTGGTGAGTTTTAACCAGCTTGAGCAAAACCAACAATCAGGTTAAAGTGTACAATATCAGCCTATAGCATGTGGTTCATTCCAAAATACAAGTCTCAGAAAAGCATGTAAAAAATCGGCTGCTATTCTGAAATTTTGTTGACCAACCACGGATGGTTTCAATAAGAGCAAAATGCGTTGTTTCCAAGAAAAAGCCAATATTGAAGTCAGGAAGTAGCTATAAATTCGTTGTTTTCCTCCAAGGTCAGCATAACTGTAAACCACCAAATTGCAGGGAAGAAACTTTGCCTTGCAAGCGAAAGCTTGCCATATATACTGGTAGATTTTCTCGTAATCTTCTATTTTGCTTCAAAAGCATTTGCAATTCAATTAAACTCTTGCCTCTTTTAATTCTGAGTAGCTCTGTGGTAAAACAGATAATCATTTTTTTAAAGATTCGCAAGGTGTACATGGTTGATGACGTTGAAACGTTTTGAAACAAATGAAAAAAAGCAAAAAATGCGCTTAGTTCAAATCTTTTCATGCCGTTTAATCCGACGAACGTTGAAGTACAGTCTATGTAGTAAATGCCTAACAGCAAGAAGCTGCATGGGGGCAGCGATAGCTCAGTGGTTGAGTGTCCGCCTCTTAATTGTAAGGTTGGCCTGTTCGACCCACAGCCACTGAGTGAATGGCCTTAGCGCTGCTTGGGCAAGAGTGTTCACCTCAACCGCCCCGCCAAGAAGCAATCTTCGACCTTCGGCCTGCCGCCAGTTGCTGCCATCAAAAATCGAATTAAATAGTTTAATCTGAAAGTGTAAATGAGCACCGAACAAATTCAACACAAAATGAGGCTTGAAGAGGGAGTTCACTGCTGCGCTTCTGTTTAATTTTAAAACACTTTTTACTCTTGATATGTGAATAGCAGCACTTTTGCTTCAGATATGCTGCTATATAAAAATTGATTGCACGTCCTTGTTTATTTTATGAACGCCAGTGGATCTGAAGCCGTCAGCGCATACGGCGTTTCAACAATGATTTGAGCTAAAGGTGGTGTGAATCTTTATGGCGAGATTGCAGAAAGGATGAATAAACCCCACGCGTATGGCCGTTTGCAGAAATCTGCCACACAGAAACAAAATCCAGATTATTTTCTACCTCTGTCATCGAGACATGTGCATTCTTTCCCACAGTAACTGAAGCAAGGGAAAAGCGAATATATCACTGGCTGGGATTAGGGTTTCGATCCCAGCGTGTGTTGGTAGACTGCTGAGAGGCGACCTAAATATGCGCATAAAGCCTGGTCGTCGTGGTAGTCTTTCGTGACAAAATAATCTATTGTTCAGAGGAAATCAATCGAACATATTGTTCGCGGTAAATATCATTTTAATCTGTGCCAGTAATTCTCATCAATTCACTTCGTTGATTGCTGCCCTAGATGGTAACCACGCCACTCCATGTAACAGCCTGATGTGCTTGTGTTTTCTACGCAGTCTATTAAAGACCAGTTTCTCTAAAAAGGATAATCCTTCAGAGAAGTATCTATTGTTGTGGATATCATACAAATTATTTACTTTGCATTCTACTAAGTACGCATCTTCAGTGCTCTTATTCAGTCAGAGACATTTTCTTAAATTTTAAAAGTCCTCGTTTCAGATTTAGTCGTTTTATATTTTACAATGCATTTTTGGCATCGATATACCGCTAAGTTTGTTTTAAATATATTTCTTTTCGATACTGTTTGTCAGTTCAAAATAATTGTATTCATTATGGGTGGGTTACACACAAAAAAAGTTTTTAAAACGCTAGGAACTGCACGGTGCAAAACTATTTTTAATAAACCTCAAGGTTTCCTTCCCCTAGACATCAGTGCGAGTCCATCCCGAGTTTCAACGTATTTAGCGGAAATGTGAAATACTTTGATATGTTTAAGTAATGGCCAGGTGCATATCAAGCACAAACAAATGCAAGTTTCTTTTGCTTCATTCACACGTAAAAATCGGTACGATTCAGTAAACACAGCCAACGGAGCTGTGAGAATGATAACACTATAGCCTGTATGCGTCTTGAGCAGCTGATCATACTGAGATTCATGGATACATTTAAAAAACCGCAGCGTTACAAGCAGTTAATTTGATTATATTTCATGAATAGTTACGACTAGGGGCGGATCCTGGGGGGGCGATCGCCCTCCTAAAACCTACGAAAGTACCTTTGTTCACCATGACTTTTTACAATTCGGAAAACAACATTTGCGATATAAGACCATCTTGTCGTGCATTATTTTGTCGCAGCAGTGTTGTGATATGTATTTCATCCCTTTTACAGTAGCGAAGCCATCATGAGACCTGACTTCCAAATGTTACTGAAATCTCCCCCCCTAACTTTACCGGCTGGATTCACCCTGGTTACGACATAAATTGTTGACGAATATTTATCGAACTCACCTTGCACCGGAAGTTGACTCTACGCATGCCACAGTTTGCTGGAGGCCCCTTGGATCTTCTGGTCCTAGGCTTAAAACTACTGTACTAAGCCTATATAAACTCGGCCCTGTCTGCAACTACTGCAGGTCCGGATTAAGGGGGGGGGGGGCAGCGGGGGCAATTGCTCCGGGCCCTGCGCTCCAAGGGGGCCCTCCGTGATGACATTTATTTTTTTAAATAAAATATTCGTTTGAAAAATTGTCGTGATTCAAAAGAGATTCAAGAATACAACTCTATATTCCGATGCTGCGTTGAGTATCATTAATGATTTCTCTGCGAGTTTGACTCTCTGCCAGTTTTAGTAATCACTACTTACTATAAATATTTTCGGTTTTGTTCAATGCAAATATATTTAAGTTTTGCTTGTAACCTTTCTTAAAAATCGTTCTTTTGGCATCTACTCGTGCATCACGCCTACAGCACAAATGTCGCGGAAACGATACTATTTGTATGATAGCAGCAATGCCAGTTCTGCTGTAGTTGCTGTTTAGTATCAATGATTCCGTAACTTCTTGTGCAGTCTGGTGTTAACCGCAGCCGAACTGCAACCTTTGTTTCGTCATGAAGGGTAACGTATGGTGAAAACGCACTTTTCTTCCGATGGCTACAATTCTTGCTTTGCATCATAAACATCATGGCCGTAGATAGGGTCAAATTTTTACCGAGGCGAATATGTTAATTACATCCCCAGTTGGGAATGTTGATAAATGTAGTTTATGGAAACCTAATATCCTGCCATTGTTTAATCTAGGCTGGTGGTATTTCTTGCTGGTTGCAACAGTGTAGCTGCAGTGCTGCTCTTTTTAATACAGGCACGCAATAAAATATGATTTGATTTAGCGTTACAAAATGTTTTGTGGCAGCATTCCAGAATGTTTACCGAGGCAAGTGCCTTATTTGTCTCAATGTAGCTGCGGCCAAGAACATATGAAGCTAGTCAAGCCATTTACACCACATGTTATTGCGTGTTCCGTCAGAAAAGGTTTTTGATCAGTCGATTTGCAGAACGAAAGAGCAGAAAGCGAGATTGCCGTGTTTAGCTAGCGCGATGCCGAAATCTATAATGCCATCAGTTAGGACCATGTAAAGTCATAAAAGGGATATTTTTTATTTGCTTCAGGCAACTATAAAACGACTTTTGAAACAAAAATCGCACCCCAAACAAGTCTGTAACAAAAGTTATGGAGTCATAAAAAAATCATATTTTCCATTTTAGGTCATGAAGTCATATTTTGCATATTTTCAACCTAATTCAATAAGGAAACCATTAAAGCAATCTCAAAATATCGGGTGAGACTACTATATCCCTAGGCATGGGCGTCGGAAGGGAGGCAGGGGGACCTTAGCACCCTCCTGGATTTTGAAAATTTCAGCAAAAAAGGTTGTTTTCGTAGTTTCGAGTGGGAAAAAACAAATTTCACTACTTTTGCTCCCCCTAGAAAAATGTTGGAAAAATCCTCTCGTTACCCCCTTGGAAAAAAAACCTTCCGACGCCCATGTCACTAGGTCTAAGCTGCATCCTGCAAATTGAACCCACTTTGGCACAGTGCCAACGTTGGCAAAGATGTAGGTGAACCAAGTTATTTGGATGAAATGTAACGCACTGCCTGAAACTGCATGGTCTTGCTCCCACAAAGAAATAAACCATGCTTTCAATTTGCTTCAAACGAAATACTGTATATGTTTTGCTCAACTTTTAAGCCATTTATTTTAGAGGGCTTCAACAAACCATGAGGCTACCTTATCTTATGGCTATTTTCGCTGGTAATGCTTCTTTGTACAGTATGGTGTGCTTTAGCTCAGTCATTTTTGTTTGCTCATATAAAGTCATATTTTCTAAAAAATGAAGTCATACCGTTTTTACTCGATTGTAAGCCGCCAAAGCCGCACGAAATGGTGTTCAAAAATTAATGTAAGCCGCATTTCACCATAGGTTACCTGAGCCTTTGAGATGGTTTCGTTTATAGCATGCTGCGTGTTTGATTGGCAACCCTGGTAATGATGATTCACCACTACAACTGCCTTCTGTTCATCATAACCCCTCCTCTGACGGATGTGTACATGATTCTGGAGAGGAAAGAAAATGCGAAAAGAGGGTTTGGTCAACAAAACTTAGCCGAGGAAAGACCGGGCGTCATCGTCATCTAGATATTTTTGTAAGAAAAAAATGTAAGCCGCACTCGAATGTAAGCCGCACGAATGATGAGAAAAAGACTTTATCAGCCGCGGTTTACCATTGAGTAAATACGGTATTATCAAGTTTTGCAGGTCACAAAAATGGCCCTAGCCATCAGGAGCTAAAAATGGCGAAGTTTCTAAGGATAAAAAACGCAAGAATCTGGCAGTGTTAGCTGAAACGCCGCGACTGAAACGTTTTTTTTTTCAGCAAAGTTTTTAAGCAGCAACGTTAAAACAATGACGTTAGCCAGAGGACCTGAAAATGTGGGTGAAAGTCATGACACGACATAAGGTTCGAAGCACCTTTCACACTCAGACTGGATGACCATATTTACATGTAATTTTTCTGGTGTTTTTGTTTGAAATCTCTTGTTTCTGCTTATTGTTTAGGTGAATGTTGTTTCTTGTCGACTCACTCTCTAGCCCAGGGTTCGGCAACCTACGGCCCTCCAAGTAAAACCATCCGGCCCGCAGCCCCTTTACAAATTGCATGGCTGTATGGCCCGCCTAGTGGTATTATGTTTTATGAACTTGCTCTCCTTCAAGCTCCTTGCAACTTCTTGTATCGCTTACTTATGATGAGCTACAGTACTTACGAAAAACCGAACTGTGCTGTAAATGTAGCCTACTAGTGTATATGTCGAATTTTGGGTTTTCGTTATCAACTGTGAAAATCAGGAGTTAATATAATTGAAACTCCAAAAATTCCCAAGCTTCATCAATATCAGGTAAACAGCAAAAGGAACGGAATTAATTGTTGGTGGAAAATTAATACGGCCCGCCATACCTTGCTGAGTTTGTTTTCGGCTCGCGACTAGGGAAAGGTTGCCGACCCCTGCTCTAGTCTGTGGAAATATTTTTTCTTAGTAAGGATACACTGCAGTGTTTATACCATAAACTCTCTTCTCGTAGTTGATTGTATGTGCAGTTGAGCACCGAATTTATTCGATTGTAAGCCGCGGCTTATAAAACTTTTTCATCGTTTCATGCGGTTTACATTTTTTATTTTTTTACTTTACCGAAATGTATAAATGACGCTCAGTCTTTCCTCGGCTACGTTTTGTCAACCAAATTTGTCTTTCGCATTCGATTCTCTTCAGCATCACGTGCACATCCGCCACAGGAGGGATTATGCTAAACAGAAGGCAGTTGTGGTGATGTAAGCGTCATTTAATACGGGAAACGAACGAGTACGCAAACGTCGCAAATGCGTCTCAGAGGCTTAGGTAACCTATTTTCAAGTGCGGTTTACAATTAAGGGCAGCTTACATTAATTTTTAACACCATTTCGCCCTGCTTACAATCAAAGACGGTTAACAATCGAGTTAATACGGCAGGCACACAATGTACTACTGGAAAAAGCAAACGAGAACGTTGCGAATCAGCGAAAACATAAATTTTACAAACGATGACGTCATGACATACGTAATTGGGGCCCTCCTGTGAAAATTTCCCCGGGCCCCCTTACCCTTTAATCCGGCTCTGAACTACTGCCAGGTTTTCAAAAAGTTTATATCTTCGCTTGAAGCCTTATATCCTCGTTTGAATGTTTACGTTCATGCAGAAATAAATTTCGTTATCCCTGTGATCAAACACTAAAGCAGATAGGATCTCTGTACTATAATGGTAAATGCAGGATGTGTCACAAATTAAGTCGAAACTTGAAAGCAGGCACCGCTCCACTAGCAAACATATACTATTATCTACATGTGATCCAGCACAAGAAGACTTGAAATATTTCAACTTACTTAAGATTTTTTAGGAGATCGTCAAAAACAACGCTGAAAAAACGCATCGCAGAAAGATCATTAATACTTTTATTACTATTTGAAAATGCTTGCTTACTTTTCCAGGCTGCAACACGTTTTGGTACACAGACAAGCAAAGTAACTTGCCGCGACGTCCGTGAAGACTGCGAGCCAGTGAGCTGCCCTGACGCGAAGGTTCCCGCTGGAAAATGTTGCAGAGTGTGTCCTGAAGGTCGGCAAGGGTATTTCGCACGATTTTTGCTTAGAAAGAATTTTCAACAAACTAAATTGCATAAGAATTTTGTGAGAAAATTAAAAATTATATTCAAGCCTCAATGAAGCAATTTGGCTTTGATATTTCACAAAGGATTGCTTTTTTCTAAAAAAACAAGATAAACATACTTTTGTCAACCATATCGTGCGTTTCAGATCCGGAGTCTCCAGAAGTTTCCAATGAGCAAGAACTTTCTAACACCGAAAGAAATTTTGCAGAACGCAACAGAGATAATGTGAACAATGACGATTCTAGGACCAGCTACAATGACAAAACAAATTGTCAGTTTCTGTCTTACCTCTTGTGCGTTTGATTAACTGCGCGTAACTTTTTCTTGTTGCCATTCTTAAAGAAACACGTTCATTTTTTCTTTGGAGTCTATTGTATTGCCTACTCTTTTGAAAAAAAATCCTTTCAAAAATTGTTTTATACGAGTGATCGTAAAAATGAGCTATTAGAAAGTAAATTTACTTCATAGAACCACGTTAGAAATAAAATCCTCTTCTCATTTTTATGCAGTCAGTAGTTCCACCAGAAATCCTATTTTGTGGCAGGCTAAGACTCGTGTTTGAAACATTGATTTGATTTTGTTTTACTACCGGCAAATTCCAACTCCAAACATTGTTGACGACGGGCTTTTTATTTTCAGACTTCGTAGCACTGCTGGAAAGTTTGGATGGTGGTCCGTTAATTAGATGCACTTTCGCTTTGCACAGACAGGACTTGCACGTTTCGGTTCATCATACGTTGTGAGTACGCAGAAACCAAGGCTGAGTTTAACTGGTAAACCTGTGAATGGTGCAAAATGTTGTAGGACACTGCATTCGTGGAAAATCAAACCCAAACACATATTCGAGTTTTTAATTTTTATTTTCTCAATCGTGAAATATTTTATTTCTACAGCTAAACATTTGCTTGCAGAATAGACTAAAAATGATTACCCAAATTTAGGCTGCGCATGGAACATTTGACAAACTTCAGTACAGAGCTATGTGCTATCCCAAACGCACTTAAGCAATGGCTTTGCAGCCTAAGCACGAAAGGCGTCTGCTCACATTGTGAAATCGCAAATATGATTTTGAAAATATAGGCCAGGAGTCAGCCTTAGCTCATGCTAGAACCGCACTCACAAATTTTGCTTTCTTTGCTATATAGTGCGCTACAAGAATGCCACGTGCTGTCCAGTGGATCTATTTTTATTAAATTCGAAAATTTTGGGACACTGTGACCTGGTGGGAACCAACTTCCGGGCTCTGCTATAAGTCAGTAGGCTTCAGAGTTCATTTCCTGCTGCTGAATAAGCGTAGGTGGACGGATAGCGCTGGACGAACAGCAAGATGAAGTGAAATGAGTGCTTCAGCAAAAATAGTAAGGCAACCCGTTTCTATCCGCAAGCTGTTTCAGTATTGCGTGAATAACCGAAAAAAAGAGTAGGAGATATTTCAACCAAACGCAATAGATGTCTGTGTTGTTCATGGACTGCGGATTTGTCGTAAAAACGTATTCATTTCAAAGATGCGCAGGTTTTTCACATCACTGTTGCAACCAGGTCCAGAGTATCTCAAAAATGAACATTTTAGACTTAGCCCAAATCCACTTGTTGATGTATTTAGGATTTTAGGCGATCATATTATTTTGCTCATATAACAAATTCGTGTGTTTATGGCGAATATGTTTGCAGCCTGCAGGTCTAAGCATTCGTGTTCTTGTACTGCATTTACAGTGTTGCATTAAACTTAGCTCAGTAGGTTGATTGGTGTATTGCTTCGCGTCGAATGTGGCTTGTAACCAGCCCTGTTGGACAATTTTAAAATTTCTTCACAACAAATTCAGCTTCGTGTGGAGTTAGTTTTTGCTAACGATTTGGTTCAGCGGTTTAGATATGCAACGAAAATGACGCACTGATTCTCAGAAATGACCTGAAAACCAATCCTATGGAGTTATTTTCCAGTTGCAAATATTACGCTAAAATGGGATTTTCTCTTGTGATGATTTCGGATGTCTTCTCTTTTGTGAGGAATGTTCGTCACCTAACTGCACTGCAAAGAAAGCTACGCACTCTTCAAAATTTCGATGATATGATGTTGCACAGCATTGAAATGTTGTGTGGCTGATTTAGGAATATGCTAGAAAAAAGGCGACTTTTCGTAAACGCGACAAACCTTTGAAAAAAGATGGAACTTTTTTTATTGCTGCTAACAGGTTTAGGCAAGTCAAATTAGCCCTTGCCATTGTCTCTGGCTGCCCTACACCGCAATCAGATTTCACCAAAACTAAGCGGCACTTCCTTCAGCAAAATGTTACTAAAATTGCGGAGTCTATACTGAAGAGTATGACAGTCTAAAACTAAGTGATTAATCTTTGAAATTACAAAGGAAAAACTCGGGTGAAACATATGTACTGCTGAGTTTGCGCTCAAATTAACGCAATCGTCCCTTAGTATAAATTTTTTTAAGTCTCAATTCAACTCAACGTTTTGGAATGAATGAAATCACTGGCTTTTCAACACATGTGAGCGGTATATATTTTTAGCGTATTTTCCTTGACATCGTGTCATATATGTACAAAAAGTGAATTATATTTCTTTCAAGTCGAAACCAACAACCTGACTATAAAAAAAACTTGTTGAAATCAACAGCCTATAGCTATCAGTGCTGCCTAAGTTTTGCGGTGGCAACATATATTATTATATAATTTGCATAGTTTATTAGTTTATCAAAGCAATAAACAAGCAGAACGGCTCTTTACAGTTTCTATGACAAGACCTTCACTGATGGAAACAGATCTGAACTAATATTGCTTGGGCAAACGATTTTTCCTGAAACATTTTAATGTCTTGCATTTTTGTTTTACAACCTTCTTTCACTGTTTCTTTCAATTTCTATTTTTTAGCTCCTCTCAGCCTCACAGTGTGCAGATAATCAATGACCATGACGGAGCAATTCTCTATAGTCATGTCAGTAAAGAGTTACCAAAGCATGATCGGCATCTTTTGTGTTTGGTAAGATACTGGTTCTTTCTAATCCGAAATGAGATGTGTTTTGCTCATACTGAGAAATATCCCACAAGCCCTGTTTAAAAAAAAGGAAAGAAATGTTTCATTTCAGCCTACAATGACGAATGACATTTTACCGTTTTGCAGTGCAAGCGCACGAGTGTCTTTTGTCGGCATTCAGTATGTCTTTCTAGGTTTTTGTCTATTCAACAGAGCTTGGTTAGGGCCAATGAAGAGCAGGTGAAAATTAGTTTTTAATAAACTTGGAGTCAGGGAATGATGTTAGGGGAGGCGAACGAGGCGGTCGCCTCGGGACTTTCTTTTGAGGTTTTGCACTTAGTTTTTGCATTGTTTTTTTGAAAAGCCTATGAACCACTCTAGAGCCACATTTAACTTTTTGCATGTATATTATTTCGTTTTCGTATGTATATTATGCTCTTGAATTCAGTTCATAAATTGAAATGTACAGCAAATCTATTTCTTTTATCCACTTAGTCTCGCATCTACCTTTTGCAGTGGCGATGTTTCGAGGCCCTTTCTGAAAAAAATTTGCCGTCTAATATCCACTCCTGCTTGGAGTTTAAGAAAACATTGGTCTACGTATACGTTCAACCACAGCTTGTCCTCTATTGCTCAAA
>Ga0210059_1010829_pt1 | contig 14038 bp, 8 predicted proteins | sample Ectturendosymbi2_FD_188042 | JGI IMG/M metagenome (GOLD analysis project Ga0210059, IMG submission 188042) | Ecteinascidia turbinata endosymbiont from Florida, USA - Sample 2 (SPAdes) (version 2) | ecosystem: Host-associated > Tunicates > Ascidians > Unclassified | place: Key West, Florida... | reverse complement strand
ATGTGTGTTGGGACCCTTTTTTGATCGTCATAATTTTGATGTGAACTTCAAGGCAATGAAAAGTCCCCATTATTTGTTCTTGAAATGAAAAGTCCCCATTATTTGTTCTTGATTGTTTTCGGAAAGTGTTTTCCCGTTGTTTTCAATGATGAAACACTTTTGCTTGAAAACGGAGTGGTTTGAGGTCCGCGATTGTGCCACAATGACAGTTGACTTGGTCAATTTGGGTTTGGTGTATATATTCCTTGTCAGTGCGTGACAACGAGTAGCCTAGTTGTTTTTTTAACGAAATTTTCCGTTGTGGTGCTCAGCTAAAAATTGACCGACTTTTCAATCATGGATTAAGCTGAAAGGTTTTGATAAATCCCACAAATGAATGTGTTCACTCTGCACGCTGAATAATAATATGTTTGCTCAAAGCATCCGGCAGTTACCACCGACTGAGGAAAGAATGGTATTACACTTCAGAGCGCCCTGCCAAGCCTCAATGCCCATACCGCCTGGATAATCATCTCAGCCCAGGTTAATTCCAAAAAGGCAATAGCCTTCTGTAAAAACTCAGCACATTTCACTATTTCATGCTATTCATCAGGATCGCATTTCATATGAAGTTAACACGGTAGCTGAGCACCTACATCTGATTTATTGTGTTTTGAAAGAAGAGATAGCAAATTTTAAAAAATAGCTTCCTTGCAAACCTTAGTGGACCGCATTGGCCATAATGATTGACTTTGCGACCTCCATCATAACAGTTCTGTGGCAGTAACTGAGTCTGTTTTGCTGATCTCAGAACATTTGAGTAATCGCATTGTTTCTGATGACAAGAAGAGCCCATGCTGGGATAGTGTGGTCAACGAGACGACCAATATTGCTGCAATGTGCCTTCCATTCCACTTGCCACAACCTGGCTGGAGCAAAGATTTTCAACTCTGTGCCGTGTTAAAACCAAGCAACGAAACTGGCTGTTTGGTGTAACTTGAATGCTCTCATAAATGTTTCAATGAACAGTCCAGAAAGTCTTTAATAGAGGGGCTTTACGTTTGTGCAGCGGGGCTTGACGTTCTGAAAATTGACAAAAACTCAACTGAGTTATAGTATTTACTATTTCATATTTTCAGTTTGGGGACTAACCGCATCAAAGCCCCCCATGGTGACGACACTAGGTCCAGAGCAGCTCAATGATGAGGGCGTGCTTGAGATTGCTCACAAAATTTGTGATTGAAATGGATTAAACCGAACGATAAAGAGAGAGTGAAGAGATAAGGGTATTGTATTGTATTGAGTAACGTCGTCACTCCCACACGCAAGTCGTTGAATTTAAGCATGCATCGCAGTAACATGAAATACGCAAATACATGAAGGAAGATGAGGATACATACATCGCAGTATGGACAGATTATAGTAATATTAGCAGCATACATTATTCCAATCAGTGTTAAGTACTGATGAAAAACAATACTATATGTTCAGTATGTGAGAGAGGTATCTATTTAGTTCTAAAGGCGGGTTTAGGCTATTGCGAAGTCGTAAGAAGTTCTGCGAAGTTCAGCAACAGTGACCAACTTTGGGTGATTCCCCAATCTGGGAAAGAATCTAAGCTGGGAAAAGTGACGCCTGTATTTGCAGCTTATGCCAAACAACGGCTTCTTACCACAATACATTTGTGGAGCTAGCCTAATCTTGCTGAATAGCAAATTTCACTTTTTCTCATTCGTCAGTGAGAGACCGGTAGCGACATCAGAGAGAGACCGGTTGCGACCCAGCACCCCCTGCGCAACTGTGTTGATCATCTAGCAGCTCCTTCCCACATATATGCACCATCACGAGTTGAGACTGGACAGTAACAAAGCTAATTTAACTGCTGAGGAGCATCGACTTCACAACCTTCCGGTTCCTTCAATGCCCTGGCATCCTTGCACTGATTTGTGTTTTTTCCAGCTGAATATTACTTATCGCCAAATAAAATCAACTCAACTCAGTGTCTCGATTATAAGGTTCTCAGTGCTTAACTCCTTAGGTAACAAGTACTGTTCTAACATTCTCCTTATGTGTGACATATCTTTCATGGACCTTCTTGTATTCTCATCAATATGAAATACAAATAATACCTTTATCTGAACTGTTTTTAATATGTACTCTCATTTGTTTGCCTTAACGAATCATGATCACCTAGTACAGGTTAAAATCATTAAAACTTTGTTGCACAACCAAAAGAAATATGCTGATACTGTAGTCTGGAAACTTTGTTAACACTACATGCTGAAACACACCAAGCTGTAGGTCGTTGAAGTTGGACAGATACAAAAGTCAATACATGTCAAGGTGATTCACAAAAGCATTTCCAACTATACACGTATATTTGCTGTGGATGAGCTTAACCTCAAGTGTAATAAGGTATTTTATTGAGGTAGGCCTAATCTGCAAAATGGCATGTGCTCAGCAAAACCATTAACATTTTCAATGCTTACAATGATATGTTGTGATCTGTCACAATATGGACATTAGCAGAAAAAAACAATGATTGAGCTTGTTTTTTTGTCATACACTGAAATAAATGTCTTTGAAATGAACAAAAAAATAAAGTGATTTCAGTCAGAATGTCTGAAAATATGGGCTAATGAACACTGCTACAGTGACTTAATATAGCTGTGAGACAAATGACCAAAATGTCTCACCAAAAAAAGCAGGATTGAGCTAAGGCAGGGGTTCTCAACCTTGTTTCTCCCGTTTACCCCTTGCCAGCTTCCTAACATAAAATTTACCCCCTATTTTTGTTTACTCACTAGCACTGTAGAAAACTGTACAACAGCATCAACAAATTTACCCCCAGTATAGGCAAAATTTATCCCCAAGGGATAAATTTACCCACAGTTGAGAACCCCTGAGCTAAGGGATTTGTACTCAAGGCTTCACTACACTTTTGAAAATATTATTTTCTAGTTTGCTGACAATTTCCACATGAAGATGAATTTCTTATTTGGTTAAAACCATCAAGATCCACTAGTTTAGTCTTGTACCAAGATGTTTGTGCTTTCACGAGCATATCTACATTTAAAATGTTATCTGACAAATAATTCCAGCAGATACATTTAAAATCGCAGTACGAATGAAAGCAAGAAAATGGTACTATTAAACACAAACATACTAATTGCTAATTTATTAAAGATGAGTTCACATTATATTATGTGCTTCTTGTTCAAGCCTGCTTGAATAGTTTGTGCTTGTTTTACGATGTTTTAGTTACAAAGCTTACAAATTTTTGAAACCATCTTTCTGCTGCATAAGGTCATACTTAAAAAGTGATGATAGAAATGTTTTATTGCCTCTGAAAGTTAAATTGAAAACATACTGCATTACTCATAAGAGATTTGTAGTGCAGAATAGGCCTCATTCGAACCAGCATTGTGAAATACACATGGTTTTGTATGATGAAATAAACATTGACTGAATCAGTTTATCCAAAAATTTGGTTCTATCATTTTATGCATGTTGGCAACACCAGCTAACCAAATTTTGTAGAAGTAAGGTTTGTAGTTTTCGTTGACTGATGACTAAACCAACGTGGGTTTACATTGGAATATATTAAATGGTTATCAACATATAGTTTTAGGGCTTACCAGTTTGTTTAAAAGAGCAGGCAAATGCTATACACATATGCTAGCAACAAACTGAGTGATCAAGCTCAAGTCAACTCTAAAGAATTCTTGATTTCAACTTCTATTATCAAAATATGCAACTTTTCAACACTGAACAATTCTTCACATGCCATGCTAGCTAAATACATCCAATAAGAAACTACTATCTATTTGTATAAATAGCTTTGTGCCAAACGTAATATCCTCCAAGGTAAGCATTACCACTTTGAATGATCAATATTGAAGTTTTAAAAATAATTTCAGGAAAGAGGTGCAACACTATTCAACACATATGTAGAAATATAAACAGCGTTAACTTAATCCATAAGATCTTAATCCATTAACAAGTTAACTTAATCCATAAGATCAAGTTTGTGGAAAGTATGTAAATACTGTAGTATTATTTGTTAAAGGCTTTAAACGTGATCACTTGAAATAACCAGCAAATCTCCACTTCACCAAACAAAACCAGGCAAGATTTAGTCTACATGTATTGAAAATTTTATATCTTTGGTTCAATGGTATGCCCACTGGACTTACTGCAGGCATGAAAAAACTATTCAAGTTGTTAATGTGTGGACTACACAAAAGCCGACCTGCATTCACATCTTGGAGTCAGCAGATGAAAAATTTCCCTTTTCAATGAATCTGTATTTCCATCAGGCCTAGGCCTACATGTTTGAAGCAAATATTTGACAGTTTTTTCTGTGATTTGGTGCTGTTGGCAACTTTTCTGAGCTCTCAAGTAGTTTTCAACCAAAAAAAGACAATGCAAACTTAGGCTAGCCTATTGTGGGCCTAGTGGTCTAAAAGCAAATGTGCAGTAAACTTCTTCCTAGCTAAGCTGACAACCTGCAAAACAGAAATAATAACTGCAAAAATTTTTTTTCTCAATTTCACTTGGAAGATCATATCTAGTTTGCCTGTACATTGCTGAGTTTGTGTGTAGCCTAGCCTAAATAAAAATTATTAGACTACAGTGAATATAATAAGGACATAGTGATACAGTGCAAATGCGGCCACACAGCTAATTCAAACAGAGCAATACAAACCTACTAGTAAACAACACGAAATAAGTACCCTACTGCAGAAACACGCTGATAACAACTTCAAACAAGCAGGCTACAGTACTACACAAAATAACATCCTAGACCCAGGAACCTGAGATCTACAGTGAAAAACACAAGCGAAGTTGAAGGAAGCCCACGATTTTATCGCTCCAGGAGCAAAACTGAAGGAAGTACATGAAACAAAGCCTAAGAAGGTTGAGAGAAGTTCGTCGCTTTCGCAAGCCTTCCTATCCGACAATAGAATAAACAAATCTTTTCCGCAACTTTGCAAGACTTCGCGATAATCTAAACCTGCCTTAAGGTAGAGTTTCACAAAAAGTCATGACTAATGGTGAACAAACCACTTATTTCACAGATATAACTGGTGTCTGTCATATCATTGACACCATTGTTCAGCTTTATTGTGGGCCTAGGACTTAAGCTGAAGTCAATGTCTGTGAGGTCCTGGAGGTGGACATCACTTCATTTGCCTTGAAATCCTCGTATTGCAGTGAGGTGCTCCTCAAAATGGCAAATCTGAGCTTTGTCCTTTATATGTCATGACAGATGCATGCATGGCTCCCTGCGCTTTTCAGCTTTTTTTCTGCCAGTCTTTTTTGTTGACACTGTTGCATTCTGGTGCCATCCCTCCACGTGTGTAAAGACAAGGGGATTGGATGAAGACTTCTCAATGTCAATCACTTTTTAGTTGTATTTGTCCTTCTCTTTTTCATGTTGTTGGTAGATTTCCGCTAGGGACTTCCCAGAATAAGACTGTGAGGTGGGATGTGTGATCCGTAACATGTCAAAAAAAGTTTTGTCACAGTTATTCCATGGTTTTCTCACAGAGATATCAAACCTTGCATTGTCAGCAGTATTGACTTTTCTTTCATAGTCATTTTCGTTGATTGGCAGAAGTGTGGGTTCAATCTGTGTTGTAGCTGTTGTGTAGGTATGTGTACATGTGGGGACACAGTCTTGTGATGTTTTCTGGACTGACTTTTCTGTTGAGTTTGTTGAAGGCATTGTCTGCGTCCACTGACAAGAGGCATTCACTGTTGTCCTCTTCATAACTTTTCCTTACAGCATGTAAATGTATTGCTGCTTCTATGCCCGATTCCAATCCCGCACATGTCTGTAGTGTTCTCACCGCACGGATGATGCCGTCCTTTAGCAGTGCTGTGATTGTTTTGCCAATGATTTGTCATAGGCATTCACCGACACCTACTGGCCTAATGCCATTGTCTTTTTTCTTTAATGGAACAAGTCTGCACATGAGGAGAGTTGATATGTGATCGTGTGGAATGGTGTCCGTTATGAAACATAGGGCCAGAATGGCAATTTCGTCAACTAGCTTAAATGGGTGCTATATGATTTCGAACAAATGATTTCTCTCCAAGTTTCCATGTCAATCTGTGCTGATTCTCCAGACCTCGAATGAGTTTTTGGTATTGGATGCAATTTCATCTTGAGATATGTTTTCAAAGATAACCATCTCAGTTTTGGTTTCAGGCATATCAGTTATGGCAGATTATTTTAGTTCTGCTGCTTTGGGTGCTTTTGTTTATCTTTTGGGTGGGTGCTTTATGATGTCTGAAGTGATGTCATGTTTTCCATCGATGTCATTTGCATTATTATCCACAAATCTAAGGGCCTTTTCACCTGTCCTTGTAGCATTAGTCTACAGAAAGCTTTGCGGTCTGATTGTTTTTTGGATTTGACTAAGTTTTTGAGTCTTGTTTGGATAGATTCACATTCTGAGCTCAGTTCTTGTAGCTTTCCATGTTTTCACCATTCCATTATTTTGTTCAGGTATTTGACGTGTTCTCTGGTTTTTATTTGGGTGATGGCTTCTGGAGTAGTAGTGGTAGAAATACTTGGAGCATTGTGTATTGCCACTGGCTCCCATTTTTACTGTGTTTAAAGAATCCTATAAGATGAAACACTTTTGCAATTAGTGTTTTTCCAGCTATTCCTCTTGGGAATTGCATATTTTTTTTCCATCCTAAAATTTTTCATATGCCGAATTAAGATTTTTTCTGATTTGCTTTACATCTTTCATCTTGCCCCATGCTATATGCATTTCTTTTTGGATGATTCTCGTCTTGATCCTTGCAACTATGGCAGAACCAATTCAGACAATGCCTTCCACAAAACTGGTTTTATTCTGAAACACTGGTTCCCAAAGTGGGTGCCAGCGCCCCCGGTGTGCGCTGGCTCTAAATTGGGCAATTGGGGAGTGCTGACAGTAAATTGAGGTAGTTTTAAGAACAAAATTAAGATGTTCAAAAAAAGAAACTTCCGTGACTTTCTAGCAGATAGGCTTATCCATAGTGGTAGTTTTGTTAGCACCACCAGTAAACTACCACCACGCTTATAAAAGCAAACCTATTTGTCTTCAGGCATCAAAAGGCCAAAGAAAGCTTAAAATTAGACCTAGGCTGTGCTAGACTTTTTTGCCTAGGTGTGTTAAGCCATATGAGTACACGACCAGTTCAGTGATAATGTTCACAATAATAGTTTTTGTTGCTTACTTGGTAGAGCGTGCTTTTAGTGCAGTGATAATGCTTTTGGACAATAAGAGAAACCGTCTTGATATAGTTAAGCGGGGAAATTTAAGATGTTTCTCACAAAAATGAAACCTGATATTGACAAGTTGATAGCAGTGCAGCAGCCTCATCCATCACATTAAGAGCTACTGAGTTTGACATTATGTTGTTGTAATAAATGAAGAATACTGTACATGTTTTTTTATTTTTTGTTGAAGGGGGCTTTTGATAGTCATTAACTTGTTGAGGGGGCACTATTGAAAATAAGTTTGGGAAACAATGTTCTAACAAGTATTATGAAAAGCTGATGACAGAACCACTTTTTGGTTTTGCCTGGCTAGATGTGCCACTGCATGAAAATTGCAGTTCAATGTTGCGAAAATGTATTTGTTTGTGTGATAAAGTGATAAATTGTTGATTGCCAGTGCCAGATTAAGCAAAATGCATTGTGTGGGCCTCCTTTTTTTAAGTATGAACTACTCAGGTGCAACACATTGAAGAAAAAAAACAATAAGATTTGTATGACAAATAAGACAGCCACAATCGAAAACATTGCTTCATTCGACGTTTCGGCTTATGCGTAAGTCATCATCAGGAATAAATGTATGATGTATGTATATATGATGTATGTAATAGGATTTGGTATTCTGGATTCTGTTTTGTAATTCTGGAGCAGTAAATGATTCTGAAATGCCCATCCCTATTGTTACAGCATGATTAGTATGTGCTAATTAGATGCAACACCTGTTTAATGTTTTTTAATTTGGCATTATTATTGGCAAAGTTTCTTAAGACAGGTTGAAACAACAATTTTTGTAACATCTTAGGAAACTGTGTAAAACTGAAGGAAGTATGGGAAGTATAGGCCGTTTGCACAACAAAGTGTCTGTTATCACTGGAGCTGCAAGTGGAATTGGGAAAGCAGTGTGTATGCGTTTTTTGCAAGAGGGTGCTAAAGTAATTCTAGTCGACAAAAATGAAAGTTTGCTGATTGAAACACACACATTACTGAAAGAAAAATTCCCTTCCAAAGTTGGATTTGCAAGTGGTGATGTTGGAAATGAAAGTTTTGCCAGTGATGTTTTCAGCAAAGTGCATGATCAATTCAGTGATCCATGTACAGTTCTTGTCAATTCTGCTGGTTTGGGAATATCATCTCTAGTTCAATACACTTCAGTGGAACAGTTTGATTATGTAGTCAATGTTAATCTAAAGGGAACTTTTATCTTCACCAAACATTTCCTTGCTGCTTTCAAGAATAAAAATGAAATCTGCTTGGATTTAAAACCAAGCATTATTAATGTATCTAGTCTTGCAGGAAAGATTGGAATGTCCCATTCAGCTTCATATGCTGCAGCTAAAAGTGGAGTCATTGGATTTACCAAGAGCACCTGCCTTGAAGTAGCAAAACATGGCATTCGGTGTAATGCTGTTCTTCCTGGATTTATTGACACTCCTTTGTTGGAAAGCATCAACAAGAAGTATTTACAAGCAAGCATTCAAATGAATCCTATGAAGCGATTAGGACAACCAGTTGAGGTTGCCAATGTGTGTTTATTCTTGGCTTGTGATGAAAGTTCGTATGTGAATGGAGCCTCTATAGAAGTAACTGGAGGTCTTGGTGCATAGCACACTGCTTATATTTTGTCAGATATTACTTATGTCCTCAAAACCAAAAAACACCATTTGCTTTAAAACTTTATAATTCGTTTGCATCTGCATTTTGAAGCAAGATTTTTTGGCAAAATTCCATTTTTGCAGTTGGGATTTATGAGATTTTGGTGTGTTTATGTAGATTATTTATTGGATTTGTTTCAAAGGACAACATTTGATTTTCATTCTGTTTTTTGGTTACACTGGAACATTGCAAATCTGTTCGAATCAGTTTGGGAATTGTGGAAGATACATTTGGTATAGCGGAGTGTACAGACTCATGTGTGAAGTATTATGAAACATTGTTTTCCCATAATTATAACTCAGAACAAAGTGATAGCTTTGTTGAAATGAAACAGTTTTAGTCTCTAAAACAGTGGTTCTTAACCGGGGATACCAAACACCGCTACAGAGGGTACGAAGCACCAACATTTTTAGGCATACACGCCCTGAAAATTTTAAAGATGTGTTGTCGATTGTTTTGAGTTCAGTAAACTTTGTCAGAAGCCAAACGTTGAATCACAGCCTGTTCAGAGTTTTTTGTAACGAAGCTCAACACAATGTTCTTCTTTACTACACGAAAGTGCCATGGCTATCCTGTGTTCGAGTGCTTATTCGTGTTCGTGAGCTGCGCAAAGAAATCGAGCAGTTTCTGAGACAAGGAGGTAGTGGCATAGCAGAGCACCTTGAAAATGAGTTCATTATGTCTCTGGCATAGGCTACCTTTCAGCTATATTCAGCAACCTCAACGACTTAACACCTCCATCCAGGGAACGGCAATGAACATGATCAAAGCTAGGGAAAAGATCACTGCCTTCACTAATAAACTTTCAAGCTGTATTTGTCTCATGTGATCAGGCAACTATGCTAATTTTCTACAACTTAGTATCAATTTCTATTTGATTTCAGACAAGGGGTATGAGAAAATTTAACGAAAGCTCAGGGGGTACGAGTGGGTAGAAAGGTTAAGAACCACTGCTCTAAAAGATCCTCAAAGTTGTTTTGATTAAGGATACCAGGTGGCTTTGACAAAGGTTGATTTTCTTCAATCACATTTTTAAAAATGCATTAAGTGTTTGGATTTGTAACTTTTTAAGGCTTGACCCTTAAAATTTTAAGACTTAGCACTGCCTGCATGAGCCACAATTTTTACTTGGACATTGTCAGCAATAACGTGCCAACCGATGAAGCTGGATAGCTATTTGAACCCTTTAAAGAAGCAGAAAGTTTCTTAGCTTCGAATTCGATTTTAAAAAATCTTGGAACTTTTGGGTTTGAACTTCTTTTGGTATGACGCTGCAACTGTGGAGGTCAACATATTTTTTGATGATGTCATCAGGGCCTGTGAAAAATGTTGGAGGTTGGGAAGTTATGGCAAAAAATGACAATTAGTTTATTCGAAGAATTTTAAATGTTTATTAAATTTTATTCCATGGCTTTCTGTATTGGCTGTGAAATTAACTTCCAGGCTGTTTTTTTCACCAAGACATTCTGGTTAGTTATCCCTTAACACTTTGAGAGCTGGGGTAAGATATATTCGTACTTTGATTTCAGCCAAAAACCAGCAGTTGTCAGTTGCCTTACCAACGCCCTAGCTCCTCCGCCGATTGCGCTAGAGAGCTGTTTAATGGCTCAAACGGATCGGCCAGCCTAGTAGATTACACTCGAAAAAAAAATTTTTTGTTGGGGAGTGCAGATTTTTTGTGAGTGACGTCATAAGTGAAGTAGTTTTAGGGTCATTTTGGCACATGTTGCCCAGCCTAGGGCCCAACTGCTAGGCCAAAGTGTTTGGCTGAAGTTTTCATTGGAAACTAGACCCGAGTCCGAGTCTTTTGAGCCTTTGATCAACTTTCTAGCGTTTCTGGTTCAAAAGTTATGATCTAAAATAAACAAATTAATTAATTAGCTAGTTAGTCTAATATTTTTACTAACTAACATCATAACTTTGAATCCGAAACCCTAGCAGGTTGCCAAAAGTATCAAAAGACTCGGATTGTAGCCTAGTTTCCAGAAAAACTTCAGCGAAATACTACCACCTAACGGTTGGCGCCCAGGGCCAGGCAAGGTGGCCTAAAAGTCCTCCACTTATGACGTCACTCACAGACAACCCCCATCCCCCACACACAAAATTTTTTTTCGAGTCTAATCTACTAGACTGCCCGCGTTTTTTGATACTTTTACCGGGTCTGTAGAGCATACAGGAGCGGAGAAATTCCCGCGCAAAGCCACGTGCGAATCAGCTGTTTTTTGCGAACTGCTTGAATTAACCTGGCTCTCAAAGTGTTAATAGATTTAAGGCAGTGGCTACAGAACTGCCCATGGATCTTCAAATTAAACACCTTATTCGACCACCTTCTGTAACGTGACAGTAGCACATGACAAGAATGCAGTAGGCTTGGTAGAAACATAGTAAACGCAAAAGGTAAACCTAACCATAGCCTTAATGCTAACCTAACACTAACCTTTAAATGTAAGTCCCTCAACTGAAAGTTTTTAAATAAGAAGATCCATGTCGGGTTCTTTAGCCACTTCCTACTTTCAAACTCGCCCAAACAGTATTCACTAGTCTAGTCAGTCTTTTCAGATGTTATGACATATTTTTTATTGACTAAACTTGGAATTCAGATTTTTATTTTTGCTAAACCTTTCATGCATCATTTGGCTGTATTTCTCATATGCATGTCACCTGCAGCATTGCAAGATGGTTTCTTGTTTAGTCTAACACAACTTTTGTGTAAACCAGGTGTGATCTGGTCATTTGATTATGCATTATGTAAAGGTTGATTTATATCATCCCAATTTGTTTGCATAGCTTCCCAATGTTTTTTCATCAAAAATCAAACAATTTTGGGCATACATTGCAGCACACGTTTTTGCCAGCCAGTATCAAAAATGTTCTCTTGTCCTAGTTAATAGTCAGCTTTTCTTTGTATTTGTGGAACCACTGCTTAAATAGTAATCTTAACTATGCAATTTTTATGCCTTGTAATCCTAACTATGCAATTTTATGCCCTGTCTTAAGTTATGTCACAGGTAACTTGTGCAAACAACTGAAACTGAGAGGCCTGGATAAAATACAAGTGTAACAGTAAAATCCTGAAAAAATACACCATGGATATATGCCAAAGACTACCTGGATCTGTGCTAACATATGTTGGCCAGTTTTGTCCATCAGCTCTGTATCAAAAAGTGAGCACTGGAGGAACTTCTGCTACAAGTGGACGATTTAGGAGCTATGTGTGGGATCCAACATTAATAATAATGCAAATGCTGGCAATGCAATTTGTTTATTATACAACTCTTGGATTGCTGTCTTCTTTGATTCTATCATTTGGAAGCTACCCACCATCTTTGAGCCATTTATTTGATGCTGGTGTGGTGGACTACTATGGTGCTGAAAATCGCTTACTCATGATTGCTTTTGTCCTGAACTCACTATTTGGTGCTGTTGCATTGTGGTATATTATACAGCGAGCAAAGCAGTGTCTGGACTTTACATGTACCTTGCATGGATTCCATTTTTTGATTTGTTGGGTGTTTTCTGGTCAGTTTCCTACAAGGATAGCCTGGTGGTTGGTTCAATTAGTGTGCATAGTACTGATGGTAGTTATTGGTGAATATCTCTGTTTTAAGTCTGACATGAAGGATATTCCATTAGTGGGAGGCAAAGCAGATGTATAGTATGTGTTTGCCTTCTTCTGTCTACTCATTTTTCAGCTTTAAAGCGGTTAGATATGACAAAGGTTTGCACAAAACAACAAAGCAAATAAAACAAATACTTTGTTCTTCACCATCACCAGTGGCATTTGGTCATGTGCAATTAAAAGGTTTCTATTGTTTTGCTGCTTCCCATGGGATGTGCCATGTTTCAATTTTTTCTGACCAGTAATGGGTTTATTTGAACTTTTGGGGAAAATTTATCCAGAACTGTACATAATGAATTCAGTCATATGAATAGACAATTGTATACATCTTGAAGTGAAACTTAACTTCCAAGGAAATATTCTGAAACACCCTCTTAAAACTTCACAAATAGTTGATTGAAATTGAAGTGTCAGATTCATTACAATTGCAACTCTACCGGGGATCAACATCTATTTCCTGACTGGAGTGGAATTCATATAGGCTCATTTTTATTTAATTTACTATGTGTTGTCATAAATGCAGTTGGGCTGTGATTGTCACCTAACTTGGAAAATCTACATATGATTAACACCTCAAGCTGTGGGACAGTTCACATGAGCCACATTCTTGTGTCACTTTACACCACCATAACTTGTCAGCTGATTAAGCTAGAGAGCTGTTCAAACGCTCAAAAGACGTGGCAAGTCTTCTAGTTTAGATTTTTAAAAGTTGGAAAGTTTTGTTTTTTTTGTGAGTACCCTCATAAGTGGGGTAGGTTTAGGCTATTTTGTCTTAGGTCACTGGGCCCTGGGTGCCAACACCAAGGCCCAATTTTTTGACTCAAGTTGTTAGTGGAAAACAAACTACAATACGAGTTTTTAGAGCGTTTGATTAGCCATCTAGCATTTCTGGTGAAAAGATATGGCCAAAAAAGCAAAATCTTAGGTAAAAAATCAAGTCCCTCAAAAGGTAATCTAGGCTATTTTGGCTGAAGGCCATAACTGGCCAGCCGATTGAGCTAGAGCGCTGTCCCAACCCTCTAAGGATGTGAAAAGTCTTGTGCTTACAATTAAAAAAATTGGGAAATTTTGGAGTTGTTTTTTTTGTAGATGGCGTCATAATTGAGTTAGGTTTAGGTTTTTAGCATGATGTCATTGCGCCCTGGGTACCAACCGCAAATGGCAATTTTTTGTTTCTTACTTTAGAAAAAAAACTAGGCAAAAATCTGTGTCTTTAGAGCCCTTGATTGGCCGGAGGTTATGGCCATAAAACATAATTAACACTTTGAGAACCGGGGTACGATATATTCGTACTTTGATTTCAGCCTAAAACAGCAGTTTTCGGTTGCCTTACCAACACCCTAGCTCCTCCGTCGATTGCGCTAGAGAGCTGTTCAAGGGCTCAACCGGATCGGCCAGCCTAGTAGATCACACTTGAAAAAAAATTTTTGGTTGGGGGGTGCAGATTTTTTGTGAGTGACGTCATAAGTGAAGTAGTTTTAGGGTCATTTTGGCACATGTTGCCTGGC
>Ga0210059_1010827_pt1 | contig 14039 bp, 6 predicted proteins | sample Ectturendosymbi2_FD_188042 | JGI IMG/M metagenome (GOLD analysis project Ga0210059, IMG submission 188042) | Ecteinascidia turbinata endosymbiont from Florida, USA - Sample 2 (SPAdes) (version 2) | ecosystem: Host-associated > Tunicates > Ascidians > Unclassified | place: Key West, Florida... | reverse complement strand
TTTTGAATGCTGTTTTGGTGTGTAGACTTAGAGTCTAAGTTAGACTAGCATTGCTATGTAGTATGTACAGCAGTTAGGTTTGGTTAAAGTGCAACAATGGGTAGGATTAATGAATGAATTTATGAATGTGAACTCATGGATGGTGTTAGAATCTAACCAATGTTACCAAGAAATGGCTAATGAAAAGCTTGGTGTGGCAACAGAACCGTCACCAGAAAGTCTACGGGGGGCTTTTCCTTTGTGCAGTGGGGGTTGACATTCTGAAATTTGAACAAACATTACTGTTTTGTAATGCTTCATATTTCAATAAGCATGACTGGCACAACGCATTCAGGTGGTGTCTATTCTGCTTCATGAGTCAAACCTGTGCTGGGACTACATTGCCTTCATTTGAACACAATCGGTTGAAGTGGTCATGTGACAAGCAGAGAATAAGCAGAGACAATTCGTTGGTGTTTATGAATTTATGGTTAGGGTTTAGGATCAGTGCTTATGGTCAAGGTTTAGGGTCAAGTTTTAGGTTTAGTGGTTCAGTGCTTAGCGTTAGGGCTTAGCCTGCAGTTCAGTTAATGCAAACTAGAAGCTGCTAACTGCTTGCCAGTCTTGAAACCATGACAACCATCATCCATGCATGGGACTGAGCTATTTCAGATGTCATGGCCAACTAAGCAAGATATCCGTTCCAAACTTGTCATGTGACTACTTCAACCAATCGTGTTCAGCTAAAGGCAAAAAAGCTCCAGTAGTTATTTTGCCTCAAACGCAAAATAGACACAGCACAAAAAATGTATGTTGTGCATCACAACACACTTTCAGATAGTTTTCGGATCTGGATAGTATGAATTCAACCAAAACAGGATTCGGATCGGATACGGATATCATTTTGCAAAAACAGGATAGGATCGGATAGTAAAATTCCACTATCCGATCATCTCTGATGTCTATTGTGTTTTTTTTGCTGTTTTTTTCTTATTTTTGTGATATGTTACATTTCTTTGTGACTCCATTTTGGCTTGTTTGTGTACATATTTTCTCTTTCGTTCTTCATTTCCACTCATTCCGATATCTGTTGTTTGGTATATGATCGTCATTAATTTGATCGTTTCCTTTCTGTTTCATAGCTGTATCACAGGATGTCAGTTACTGGAAATTTTTATCTCTTTGCTGGGTCGTGTTTTGAGCAGTATTCACAATTTGTTAGTTTCAGTGAAATGTAGAAGACAACAATCCATGTAATGTGTATCAATCTTTGTAATACCAGCAATATAAGAGTGGCTTACTACTTCCATGTCGCCAGAAAATATTTACGATGAAGTAACACGAATTATCATCGATTGTGATGAGTGTAGCACACACTGACAAAATCATTTTGATTTTTTGTGAATATAAAAATCATAGCAAAGAAAACAACAGCGCTATCATTTGTGACATCTTGAATCACTCTCAGGAAAATTTCGTTATAGAAATCAAACAAATATCCTGATCCTGTTCTGATCCAATTTTTTCAAAAATAAATATCCAGATCCAATCCTGATCCAAAAAAATTGCATGTATCCCACAGGATATCCAATCCTGTTCCTGTCCATGCTCACCTCTGCTAGCCTAAGCCTGCCCTAAGCCAGACCACACGTCACAGTGCGAGCAGGCCTGCTCCAGCGGCAGGGTTAGTTCCCACAATTATTTACTGGAAATTCCCTAAAGTGGAGCTTAAAATTCCCAAAATTTCATAAAAATTCCCTAGATTTTGCACTAATCAGTATTTCACTTTCATCTACCTTTAGAGAAATTCGACAGCAAACCTATCTCATATTCCACAGACAGTATGGTTCATGAGGTGCAATTTGGCTATGCTTGGGTGATTGTTTCATTCTATTTTTCGAGAGTTCCTCAAGTCATTATGAAAAATGTAACACACCATATGCTGCTTGTTAAAAGGACATCAAAAGTTCTCAAAGCAAGGCTATCATTTCAAACTAACTACAATTTGAGTATGCAATACCAATACATGCTGTTGAGTGGTGTTGCAATACCACCTCTCCGGTGGTGTTGCGTTGATTGTGTGATTCACCACGAACGGGATATGCACGAAGAACAAAAATATATGTGCGTGGCGCGAGCAAGCAATAGTAAGAGAGATTGCAATGCATGATCTCTATTTTTGCTGGCTGCCGCGGTGCGAAGCTTTGCGCACATGCTGCTCGGGATTTCCGATCGCAACAATACCAGTAGGCTAACTACATTTCATACCACAGTATAACATGACTTTCGCAAAAGTGACGTACCATTAAGCTCTACTTTTTACGAACGCATGATTAGGGTCAACTTTTGATGCACTCTTTAATGATGGTAAGTCCAGGTAAATAAAGAAAATATAGTATATGATGCAATTGTGCACTACTTTTTCCTGTAACTGACAGTAAATCACAACCTGATTTTCACATCAGAGGGAAATGCATGACCACAATTTTTCCCAGGTTTATCCCAAAAAATGCAATTTTCCTAAAAGATCCCAAGATTCCTCAAATCCCTAGATTTTCCTCAAAAGATGTTGAAATTCCGAATCTAGGGACAAATTCCCCAAAAGTGGGAACACTGTCCAGAGGTGGCCATGGATCTGGAGTGCAGGAGTCGACACTGGTAGGAATCTGCATTTTTTTAGGATCCCGAGTCAAATTTTTGTGAGAACGCAAACCCAGATTCACTTTTTCAATATCCGAAGGAGCAGGTGTATGTGTGGTAATTTCATAAGTAAAAAGCATTGATGAAATTCGGTTAGATCAATGGGAGCCGGAGTCTGAATAGGAGTCGAATTCTCAAATTCGAAAAATTATTGGACCCGGATTTGGTTTGAAAAATTTTGGAACAGAAGCGATGCCTAAACCTCAACTCTGAACCCCTAAACCAAAAAGCTTACCCTAAACTTTGACCATAAGCCCTGACACTAACCATAAACTTCTAAACCCCAACCAATAGCTTATCTCTTTGCATATACTACTTGTCTCGTGACCACTTCAACCAATTGTGTTCAACTGAAGGCAAAATAGTCCCAGCCCAGTCTTTGCCTCATGAAGCACAATAGATACTACCTAAATGCATTGTGCCACTTTGAGTCTTGTCATGCCTATGAATAGCAAACTTGACATATCTTGTGGACTTGACATTTATGAACCAATATTTATTTGCTGTTTACCTGGATGAACTCAATCCAGCTGGGATCAGACAGGGTTGGATGCACTGCGGGAAATATGGTTGTTAATCATCTAATGTTTGCTGATGGTATATGTGTGTTCATCCCCAGTATTAGTGGGCTGCAATGTCTTCTGAATATTTGTGGTGACTATGCTGCTGACAGAGTTGGGCAGTAGCGAGCTGCTGAATTAGCGAGCTACTGTAGCGAGCTAATTTTCTAGTAGCGTTAGCAGGAGCATCGCTCTTTTTTGAAAAATTTAATGGATGCGGTAGGAAGCTATCACCATTTTACCGCTACCGGTATTTGCTACTTTGGCATGAGTAGCCGCCAAAGGAAAATGTTCGCAAGAGCTCTTCTGTTATCACACGTTGATAGTAACTGCTCTTCTCACTGTTTTGCGCTGATTTTGGATGATTTGTTTGCGGTAAGCTAGCAGCATTAGGAAAGATGTAGCTCAGGTTGATTTTGAGCTAATCGATAGGTTCCACGCAGAGGCGTAGCCAGGGGGGACCAAAGGGGCCATGCCCCCTCAAATTTTTAGAAAATGTAGTCTTTTTGTGCTTAGAGAGACGTTTTTCCAAACAAAATAGTGTTATTCACTTAAAAGCAAACATTTTGGCACCCCAACATTTTTTGGCCACTCCCGAAATTTCTGGGCTGGCTACGCCACTGGTTCCACGTTAGTTCGATAAAAACTCAGCATCAGCTACAAAGTTTGAAGCATTTGTTGCTTCGAAGCATTGGCTACTGCTACCAGTAAAGCTGTGTATGGCTGAATTTAATGCCTGGAAAAATATGGCACTGGGTTCAATATGTCACGGCATGTGCAACTACGGATTTTGTTTTGAAGCATATGTCAGTATGACAGTTTTTGTAGTTTGTTTCGACTTCAAGATATTTGGCTGTATTCATAACTTAAAGCAAACTTATGATTCTATCTTGAAGACAGCGTCGTAGCCATGGGAGAATGGGAGACGTCTGTCCCCGGGCGCAGAATTTTGAGGGCGTGAATTAAGGTTGGAATGTCACATAACTATTACGAAATGTCGAACGTCAATGGATGCTAGCAATTACGATTTACAAAATGTCGAATGCCAGTCGCTGATGCCCAGTTGCAAAATCTCATCAAGATCACCAAGGTTCGCAAAGGGAGCAATTACGAATCTTAGTGACGTTTTCAAGGTGTCGTTTGTGTCTCCAGCAACCACCGCCTGCATGTGGTTTGACCGACGGTGCGTCACAAGGCTTTCAAATAGCCCGGCTTGCGAACTTACCCACTTCCATCTCATTTTATAGTTACATCACAATATACGGGAATCCAGCATTCACAGTGCATGCTACTGCGTATGCTTTCAGAGCAGCGACGAACCTTAATAGTATGTTGTTACGACAACACATCTGATGTTAAAAATGATTTGATGTGGAAATGGATTTGATGTGGTTCTGAAGGTAATTATGATGATTTTTATTTGTGGGATGTTTAAATAAATCCTGACTACTTTTGCAAACTTCTAATTTCAAACGGGCAAATAGCATTGAGTGTACTAGTTATAATTTTAGTTGTGTACTTTTCAGTGCTGGATTAAGGTAGCGCGTGGCTTGTATCATTTCAAGAACGCCGGGCCCCAAGTTTTTGGGCATGCTCTAGGTATTAAGGTAGCGCGGGGCCCCAAGTCATAGAATGTGCGGGAAAGGCATTCGTGTTTCGAGCTTTACTCTCTGCATGCTGTAAGTCTATCCAGTTCGCATCGTGACATGACGGTCTGAGTGTATTGTGCTGACCGCCAGTGTTGCCAAATGGTTGTGACCTAAATCTGCTAACTGATGTCAAAAACACTGTTAAATTCTGCTAAAGGTTTTGTCACAAATTTTCAGCTAAAATCTGCTAAAAGCAGTGAAATTCTGTTAAAAAATCTGTCATTTTTAACAGGAAACCTATAAAGCTAGGCAATATGCTAATTTTTCGTCTTTTACTCGCTCTCAATAAGCATGGGCTGAAAATGCCGATCTTGGCCAATACACTTTTGGATCAACAATTTTCTATCAGTCAACATTTTGACTTTTGAGCAACGTTACTGCAGCTTACCTCGTTTTTTGTATGACACACACTTCCTGACGATCTTTTTCAAATGGTTGCATGTTTATATGCAGTAGAACGATGCTCAGCGATAAACAATGGGAGCATAGCTTCAGCCCTGAAACTTCCTAATTCTGGTCTATGTAACTCAAAACTTTGTGTTACTTTAAGGAGCATGCAAAAAGTTCTCTAGTCTTATCTGAGTGCCTTTGCTACTAGTTATGCCTTTTAAGCTCACAATATTTCGCTTATGATTGCAATATTGCAAATTTCACAAAAGGATTTTGTTGAATCAGCAGGATAGAAGCAGTAGGCACTGAGACAATTTTTAAGTTCTGAATCTTGCAACCACATATGTCGAAACTTTTGGCAGTTTTGGTTTACCAGGAAGGTTTTTTACCAGACATTACTACTTACTAGTGCAACTGAATCACTTGGAAATATCGTGCTGAGGGATACAAACATATTTTACCAATGCGGTCTTTCAACCTAATGCGCTCACTAAGCACACCAAATTATTTAGGCTTCAACAAGCCATCTAATTACTTGTTATTATGATACAATCATCCGCTTGAAGCAGCTTTTTGCACCATATTAAAAATTCCAAATCATAATAAAAAATGCAGCTGGTTGTGCTCTGTCCCGGTGTTACCCAATTAAAAACGTCATGAAGAAGACAAGTATATTTTTTGATGAAGAAGGTGTAAAGTTTTCATCTTGAAAAACTCTTAGAATAGGTTTTTGGTCAGGAATTTGTTACCGACTAAACCTACTAAACGGTTGTTAAAATCCTGCTAGAAAGATTGAAAATTTTACAGCTAACCATGATGAAATCCTGATAGATTTAGTAGCAAATCAGCTAAAATGGCAGCACTGCTGACCGCATTCTTAAGCCTTTTGTTACATAACTTCACAAAAAGAATCGAACAAGAATTTTTGGACACAGACGGCGTTTAATTGAAAACCTTCGCTAACTACTTATGGAAATTTTAGCAAAGCACTTAGTTCTAAGACTGAAAATTTTTTGTATATAATGTGATAAATAAGACTAATTACAAAAGACCGCGGGGCCCCCAAAAGCGCAAGGCCTGTAGCAATTGCTACATTTGCTACTATTGTTAATCCAGCACTGGTACTTTTCAGTTACTCTCAGGGACGCGTGGAGAGCGGGGGCATTGCTTCCCCTGTTTTTTCAAAAAGTAGGCAACGGGTGCGGAGCTACCTTTTCATCACAGTATCACAGGGAATTTCATAGTTAACAAGATCTAGCTGAAACAAATTTATTGCAGCTATTCACGCACCCACAACATTCACAATGGTTTTCTACACTCTCTGTTATTATTTTTGATGTCAACATTGTTGTTGAACAGAAGCAAACATATTGGTGAAGAATTTTTTGTTTTTTCTAAGTTTGCATTTCCCTCAATACTTTTATTGACCCATGCCCTAGCGCTGCTTTAGCTGCTACCTGTGTTTTGTGCATGTCACCTATAAACTGAGCATTTCCACAGACATGATTATCGAAATTCAGATCACAAAATTGCTAGCAAAACTTCCTACAGAGTCACTGGCGTTAGATATTTTCTAGTGTAAAATATGTGACATATTCCAATCTTATCAGCTTTTTGACAAAATAATCGATAAATTTTCAGCAGCAAAAGCAAGGAAACTTTGTCCTTGGAATGAGATAATTGCAAGTCAAGCATCAGATTGCAGTGCTTGTTTTATTTTATCCTGCCACAAACGGGCTGGGAAGCACTTAAATTGAGCTTGTCCCCAAGCGCGATAAACCCGAGGTACTCCACTGCTTCAAGTGTCGTTTGTTTTTTGCAGTGCTTTCATGTCTGTTGCCCCTACGTGATACTGTAGATAGAAATGTTGTTTGGAATCTACGTAGTCGTACTTAATTTCGTTCAAACCAGCACGAAAAACTTCTTGTAACTTACCTTTGTAATGAAATGTCGCTTTTCTGTTGCATCGCACTTCTTTTTCTTGCAGACGTCACAGCGTTTCTTTCACGTTGCAGTTGATTTGAGGAAAGGCTATTTTTGTAAGCGTGGTCGCAGGAGTCATCACTTTGTGCTTTGTACCTCGGATTGTCCTAACTAAACTCAACAACTACAATAATTCCCTTTTTTCCAATCAGACGGCTTAAGTCTTAAGAAAAAAATATCGTCTTTGAGAACCGTGAATAATACTGTTTTTACCCCACCTTAATAGTAGCATTGTCTGTTTTCATTACCATTTGCATTTTCTTAATGCCATGCCGTAAAAAAATTGCATTTTCAACTTCGTCGGTTTCAAAGAGTGTTTTCGAAGGTGCTTAGGTATATAACAGCTTCGTTGCAACTAGGAGGTTGCCCAGCAAGACCGTTGAATTGTAACATCGTATCGAAAACATTTCGATTTGGTCAAAACACGTAGCGCAACAACTAATTGTGTTACTTGAAAAGCAACAGTGAATGTCTGTAATCGCACAGATTATGTTGCTCACGATTGACATCGCTTAGTAGACAAACTGGCGATTTTTATTCAACGTTGGTGTGCATTTTTGTGTTCAGCGCAATGTTTGGTTTTTGACAGAAGCAAAAATTTTGTTGCTGGGCTTGTGAACGCAGTAAGCAGCCCTTTAACGACCGCAAATGCCAATAGATTGGCGCGTACGTTTTTGGTTATAACTCGCCACCTGCTGGAGCTAGAGAGGTGTTCAAACCCTCTATGTATTCAGAAAGTCTAGTAGTTTCGAGTCAAAAAAAAAATTTCAGTTTTGGGATTGGGGTTCTCTTGGGGGGCCGTCACAAATGGGGGTGTTTTCGCGTTTTTATGGCCTACTTTACGCGGCCCTGGACGCCCATCGAATGGCCCCACGTTATGGCCCAAATCTTTTTACGCAACTAGGCTATCGTATGAGTCTTTAGAGCCCTTGATTGGCTTTCTAGCATATCTGGATGAAAAATTGTGCCACAAAACAAAAAAGTAGTCAAAAATCCTACCCCTAAAAAGTTAACCAGGGTGGAATAACACCCCTTTTGGATTTGGCCATAACTCGCTGTTAGAATAGGCTAGAGAGCTGTTCAAACCCTCCAAAAATTCGTGAAGACTAGTAGTTTTGACTGAAAAAAATTTTTCAGCTTGAGATCACGTGTTTTTGTTGATATTTGGATATTCAGAGGTTGTTCATGCATATTTCTATACATTGGGATAATGACGTCACTTCTGGGGAGTCGAACCATCCATCAGATTTGGTGACTCGAAATTTTTTTGCATTCTAGGCTTCAATACGAGTCTTTAGAGGGTTTGATGGACTTTCTAGCATTTCTGGTTCAAAAAAGTTATAGCCAAACTTCCGGGTTTTAATTAAGGAGATCCCCTGAAATTACTCAGCCATGTCCTCAACGATTTGGGGTCTTTTGGCCCTAACTTGGGCACCAGAAACGCTAGGAAGTCGATCTAGGGCTCTGAAGCTTCATATTCCAGCCTAGAATACAACCATATTTTGAGCCAAAATTTTGGCCCTTTGTGGAGGTGCTGACGTCATAATGAAACAACCAAAAAAGGCAAACCTACCCTTTTTCTAACTCCACCCACCGAAAACCTCGTCCCCAAATCTAAAATGTTTTTTTTTCAGTGCAAACAAGAAGACTTCACGAGTCTTTCGAGGGGTCGTATAGCTTGCTAGCATATTCTAGCGGAGAGTTATCACTGGTTATCGCGAGTTAATATAGCCGCCAGTGGGAGACTCATGCATTTTCTGAATTTGGGGGTAAAATGGGTTTTTTGGGCCATAACTTCGGTTCCAGACATGCTAGAAGGTCAAGCAAGGGCTCTATCGACGCGGGATATTATCTAGTTTCCAAGAAAAGTTTCAGTCAAAATTTCGACCCATTGAATTGGCGTTCAGGGCCCGTCAAAGTTGGTCAAAAAACCGAAAAAAAACACTTTGCGAGCCCTTCCCAGGCGAACCCCTCACCCAAATCAAATTTTTTTTTTTAATCGAACCAAGAAGACTTGCTGCATCCGCAAAGGGTTTGAACAACTCTCTAGCTAGAGCGGCTGGCGAGTTATAACCAAAAAAGCACGCGCCAATCTATTGGCGCGCATAGAAAGCAAAGCTTGTTTGTATTCCATGCGTTGCACTGCTTGTAAGCAAACCTACTAAATGATTGCGGCTATTTTTACAGACGTAGGATCTATATGCGCATTTCTGCCGTCTGTATTTCATTTATATTTGCCTTCTCTGTAAAATAATTTTTCCTATGTCATAACTGTTCAATGACTACGTTTTTGAGATGACGTGTTTTCTTTAACAACTTTTTACAAAAAACATTTCAAGGTTAGGTTATTCAAAATAGATCCTACGTCTGTAAAACAAGACCAAAAAATTTTTTTAAAGTGCAGAAAAAGAAGCGGTAGCGATTGCTCGCTGCAATTATTATTCAGGAACGGCTGCGGTAGCTCCACTATTAAATCTAACAAATGGCGGTGGCGATAACGACACTATTATTGAAGTAGCGGTAGCCCACTTCTGGCTGCTGAACACGAAATCACTTTTAATTGCAACAGAAGAATTGGTGTTATTTTTTGCCCAAAAAAGTATAAACAACCTGCCCAATCAAATGTTTTTCTAAATGGTGTACGTCTACAATTTTTGACCAAGTGAAATATCTTGGTGTGTGGATCAATGCATAACTGAAGGATGGTGATGACATTCAGAGACAAGTGAAATCACTATACTATGCAGCAAACAAACTCAGAGGCATTTTTGATCAGTGCTCTCCTGCAGTAAAAAACACTTTATTTCGTGCCTATTGCATGCCAATGTATGCTTGCCAATTGTGGAGCAAATACACGCAGAGCAGTATGAAGAGCTTACGTGCTGCATATAACAATGCTTATCGAATTATGCATTACATGCCCAGAAATTCTAGTGTTCGCCCACACCATGTTAGCCATTGTGTCAGGGCCTTTGATGCTGGGAAAGTGTTTTGCTTCTCTCAAGGTTGGACATGTAATAACACCGGTTGTGTGATGCGCTACTGCATGGTTACCATTTTCTGTGCTCTTGCGAATGACGATACAGCTGTGGTGAGGATAAAGTGCTTTGCTTCTCCCAATGTTGGTCATGTGCAAACACCGTTTCTGTAATGTGCGCTGATGTATAGCTAACCACTTCTTGTGCTCTTGTGTCTGTGATATGGACCATGAGTCCGCAATAAAATATTATTATTATTATTTCACATCAACTAAGTACCCTTCAGAGTGCGAGTCAATTGGATCAAAAAGCAAGTTGGAGTATTGCCGCACCAAATTTTTTTGTTACGCTAGTCATTTGTTCAGAAACAATGATTCTATTTTAACAACATCCACGATTTCACATTCATAATACCCATTTTTGCACTTATCCGCATCTAACTATAGCAGTGCTAGTCTACAACAAGCCAAAACAACATTTAAAACAACAAACTGGCTGAAACTATCTCACAAATTTTGAAATGACTCGCTTAAAATTCAGTCTAACAAGTCAATGTCACAAAACAACAATTTCGCGTGTTGTGTGCAAGACAAAAAAGATTACTGGCCTTGTATCGTCCAACAATCAGTCAATGCAGGCCCACGTAAACTAGGCGTGAAGACAGCAGGGCCTAGTGCAGACTACAGACCACATTAAAATAGCTTGACTGTTCTAGCTTGTCTAGTCTAGAGATCACATTAATCATGCTCACCAGCAGCAGACTCATGCTGATGCTGACAAACTTAGTGTGTTCAATCAGAAGGGCATGGGACTACACTACGGTACTGAGATTACACCATAGACAGAGTCATGATCACACAGAAGGCTGAAAAGATGCTTCCGAAGACACTAAATGAATGTGCAACTTTTCCAAGAGTCTGAATCCTCCTAATAACGAGAAAAGCGTTTCGGATATCCTTATCCGTATCCGGTTCACGTTTGAAAGCAGTTTTTGGATAGCATCTGGTTGCAAACTCACTATCCTGCCGAATATCCAACAGGAAAACCGGATAGTGATAATCTCTGCTGTACAGTGCTTGCCTGATGAGGCAAAACAGACATTGCAATTAATATCCTACCTGGAAAACAAACTCAAGTTAGCTTGTGCTCTAATTTTGGCTCAGAACACTATAATAGTAGACACTTTAATAACTTCAAGGAAAGCACTACTAGCATCAAATGCAATGAGAAGCTCAGTTATAAAGTCAAGTGTAAGACATAAAATCAGATAAACAAATTACCGGATGCATTATACAGTACAACCGAATCAATAGCGCTAGGTTACACAGATAAAACACTGTACTATAACGCTTATAGGAAAAAAAGATGCGGAATCAATGAAAGTTACACCAATTCCTTAAACTCTGATATAAATTCCTTTGACCACTTTACCATTGATGACATAATAGATGAGGTTTCGAGGCTTGTATCTTGTAGTGCTGAATGGATCGAAGATTTTTCAATCCTAATGCAGTCCAATATTTTCATTTTGTAATCCAGTCCGATCCTAATTCGGTAGACCTGTCCAAATATTTGATCCAATCCACTTTATAATTGAAAAAACCCTCTGATTGAGCATTATACTGCAGTGATCAACGCAGTTTGGATATTCATATCTGATCCGGTTGAGCTTTTTCGAAATCCAGTCCAATCCGGATCCGGTTCTGAATTGCTGAATCAGGCTGGATCGCGATCCGGAAACCGGATCATGTTCAACACTGCAAAGTAATATATGTTATCCAATATAAAAAATGAAAAAAATATTTGGTGCACAATTGCTTGTGTAGGCCTACTGTGAAACAGTTCTGTGTAAATGATATGTAATGAATATTGATAAGGCTCTGCTTGTAATTAAACTCTAAATAAAATGGGAAGACAACTAAAATTTTTGACATGGTTAGAATAACGACATTAAAACAACAAAACTTTTCTCAGTCCAACCCAAACTTGATCCACCAATTTTCAAAAAGCTTGCCGTCCGATGCAATCCTGATCCGACAAAAATTGACTTCAGTCCTGTTCCAGTGCGATCAAGTCCTGTACGTGCTCATCTCTAGCTCCTATGCAAACTGCAGCAGGATTCCACTCTTGCTTCGTGATAATCTCTGTTGCACTGCTTGCAAAAAAATCTAGTTGTGAGAGGCTGTCAGTGCTTCGCCACCAAAACTTGGTAAAGCACACAAAAAAATTTCCTTGCAAAGGAAAAAATTTTGACATTTTTCGGTTTGTGAAACGTCACCAGTTAAATAAATTACGTTACAGTGGTTTGGAAGTCACCTGGTGTTTTGTGAATCTACCGTTTATTTCCTGAAAGTACATTTCTATAACGTTTCTATAACGTCATGAGTACGGCAACACTGATTTTCTACTGGCGCGAAATTTTACAATTGAATTGAGTTTGGAGACTGGACTCTAGGTTTTTGAAGGCAGGTTTTGAAATTCTGGCTTTTTTTGAAAATCAAAAAATCTGGCTTGTTTTCAGTCGGAAAGGCTTGACTGGGCTCTGGCAAAACGTTGTCTGAGCTGCATCAGTGTTGCCAACCTTAACCTTGCGTTTTTCGGTTGCCTGTAAAAGGCGGAGCTCCGCAAATAGCGGAGCTTGGTTGCCGAGCTTTGATGACGTTACCGGAGTCGTTAAAACTGATATTTTTCTTTGAGAAATGAGAAATGGACGGTAGTAAAAATAATTTTACTGCAAAAGGTCATGATACACTACGGTAAAAAAAATCTATTTTGAAGTTTGATAATTTTTAGTTATCTGAGTTTCACAACGGTTCGGGGACAAAAAATAAGTTTCAACAGTTGTGAATGTATAAAATTTTTAAACATCGCGAACTTCCATGTATTCCAAGTTTGGGGGAAACGCATATTAAGTTGCAATGATACAACATTTTTCCTTCACTTTTTTTAATTTTGCAATGCAACTTTTTTACACTCCGGTTACTTCATCAAACCTCCGCAACCAAGCTCCGGTATTTACGGAGCTCCGCCTTTTACAGGCAACCCTTTTTTCCCGCGAATTTAGGCTTGCTTTTTTTTGTAGATTTGTGTTTTATTTTAAAGACTTGCGGGTTGCTTGTTTTTGGGCTTGTTTTGATTAAAATTTGCTTGTTTTTGCAGGTTTCTGTATTGCGGATTGCTTTTTTGTCAAATTTCATGGCCATTTTGCTCTTTCAACTTACCGCAAAATGAAATTTTTGGCGTGTTTTTGTGTAAATTTGCTGATTTTGGGCTTGTTTTTTCGGATTTCCCTCCCTGTTGTATTTGACTAACATGCTGGTTTTATATTTTTTTAAACTTTCTTACCAAACGCACGTTGGGCATGTTTTTCTGTTAAATTACCTATTTTGGGCTTATTCTTCAAATTTGCTTGCTTGTTTTTGCAAAATAACCTCCCAGTCCCTGGCATCACTGAGCTGCAATATCATTACAAATCCTTTCTAATGAGTATCATTCTATTTGAATAAGGTGGAATGAAAGTGGTAGGTATGAATGTGAAATTTTAGTTGTTGAATTTTTAGTCAAATATTGCAATTCTATTTGAATAAGATTCTATTTGAATAAGAAATATTGTAGGCTTACTATAATGTAGATTTTAGCTAAAGCTACTTGCCTGAAAAGGCCGCTTGGGGATTCCAGGATGAATAAATGTGGAGTGTGTCAGGACACTGTCTCCAAAAAACAGGAGGCCCTGCAGTGTGATGGAGAGTGCACAAAATGGTACCACTGCATATGTGTTGGAATGTCGAGTGAACAATATA
>Ga0210059_1010826_pt1 | contig 14041 bp, 10 predicted proteins | sample Ectturendosymbi2_FD_188042 | JGI IMG/M metagenome (GOLD analysis project Ga0210059, IMG submission 188042) | Ecteinascidia turbinata endosymbiont from Florida, USA - Sample 2 (SPAdes) (version 2) | ecosystem: Host-associated > Tunicates > Ascidians > Unclassified | place: Key West, Florida... | reverse complement strand
CAATTGTTTTTCCACAAATTAAGTGCTTTTCTTGACTATTCTAATCACAAGCAATTTTTCCTTTACAAGGCTTTTACTTCCATAACTTCAGCCCCCCCCTTAGAAAAATCCTGGCTGCGCCCCTGCTCTCTAGCCTGTGAAATATTGTTTCTTAGTAAAAATGCATTCTAGTATTGATATCATAAATTCTATCGCAACTAACTGTATGTGCATTTATTAAGCACATTCTCGACTACCGGAAAACAAACGGGAACCTTGCGAATCAGCGAAAACATAACTTTTACAAACGATGACGTCATGAATTACGTTATAGGGGCCCACCGGTAAAAATTGCCCCGGGCCCCCCTACCCTTTAATCCGGCTCTGTTCGCACCCCAAAAATTTGTCTGCTCCTACACCTATCTATGTGCTGCACCACCAAAGATTTAAGTTTTCTTTGGTAGGCCTACAGTTCTAGGGATTTTTGGAGTTACATTTGCGAGATCCCTGTGGGCAAGTGAACATTTCCATTTTCCAATGCTACCGTGACCGTCGCACTTGGTGAGGAATAATTCAGTCTAGTAGCCCTTCTAAATGGATAAGTCAGCGCTTAACGCACAGTTGGTCACAACTCGACTGAAACTTGGTTTTTACCATCTCAATTCTGTTGGTTGCGGAAGATCAGATGTGTGGAAAAGTTTTGGTTTGGTTGCCAATGGAAAGTATGAGCAACTTGATTTTGCTGTTTGTTAGACAAGTCTTGTCATCAGCCGATGTGAGTTTTTAGTGGTTTTCAGACAGATGCGGGTTTGGGACAGATAGTCCAGCAGCAAGCACAGCGTTTGTAGCGAATTCTCGCTTTGTTGCAACTACCCTTCCTGTTGGCCGCCAGAAGTAACGTAGCGAGTCTAGTGAGACGTAGCAACTAAAAGAAGAGCTTTACTTAACAACAGAACCGTCGCCAGAAAGTTTTCAATAGGGGGGCTTTGCAGTTCTGCGGGGGGGCTTTGCATTTGTGCGGGGTGGCTTGACATTACAAAATGAAACAAATTTTCACTTATTTATAGTGTTTCATGTTTCAGTTTTGGGGGGCTTGGAGCTTTGTTTGGGGGTGGAAAGCCCACCAAAGTTCCCCATGGCGAGGGGACTGCTTAAAAACGGGCTGACACTTCGGGAACAGAATAACGGGACATTACGAGGAGAGGTGTTGGTTTTATTTATGTATATTCAGAGTGAACTTATGAATATAAGTGTTGGAGGCTATGTATGTAATCAGTACAGTAATTTATATACAGTAAATTAATTTTTTTCAGAGGAATAAGGTACTTTAATCCAAGTCGAAAGTACTTTTCCACAACACTGATAACTAGTATGTCATCCGTGATCCACCAGGTACTGCTAAGAAACACTCAACGAAACCAGTGACTGCAGTGAGGTTTTGTTGACCATTGACGTTTGGTCCAACAGACAGATGCGCAGCTATAGGGTACTGGCGTCACTGTTCATTTCATTTCAAATTAAAAGCTGCACAATGCTATGCTGGCTTGCAGACGATCGTAACCCGCACTTAGAAGAAATAGTCAGCAATGTTGAAATTATTAACAACGAATTTTCAGCGTTGCTGGACGAATGCTCAAGCCTGATAGATATCGTTCCACTGTTAAAGATTTGAAGCCTTGATGTTCATCAACTGTAACAAAGATTTTAAACATCGATCATTTTTGTCTAATCAATCTATAAAGTTTTTGTTGCAGTGGAGTAACTGACTGTAAGGATGAAGGGCGATTTGACTCCGCTGTTGCGACTAGCTAAATGTAAAACCCAGGTCCCCATTTAGCTTATATTTCGGTTTTAGTATTCTTTTGGTTTTCAGTAGGTTGTCGCCTTTTTTTGTTTTTCTGAGTATTTTCCGTTGAATTGGGGTTTTAGTATAGCCATCCACATCCGGATGCACCATTGTTTCAAGTTTTTTTCTAAGTGTTGACTTGTACGTCACCTACAGAGGCCAGTTGGCCTCTTTCAGTTACGTTTCCCCTCTAGCTCAAACCTCTAGTTACGCCACTGGTTTGTTGACTGTACGAACATCTCATTAAACCAGAGTTTTTTTCAAGGAAAATGATAGGTACCCGGTATGGACCTGTAGGGACCCGATTTCTTTGATTCTAGGGACCTGATGATAACTTTCTGTGGTTCTACGGACCTGATTTTCAATTCGAGGGACCCGAATCGGGTCCCTAAAACACCATAAAAAACCTGCATTAAACAATTATTGCAATTTTTTCCGGTGCTTGATCCTTACAGATCAGTAATTTCATTTACTGCATTCATTAATATCGTATATTGTCTGAAAATATAGTGTCTGAAAAATATCGTATGTTGTCTGAAAAAGTTTACATCAAACCATGCAAATGGGTTTTGTTTTCGTTCTGAAGATGTTACAAGACGAATGTAATCGCGATTGTAAATCGTGATTACTTTCAATGTAATCGTAATCGATTACATTGTGATTTTGTTTATTCGTAATCGTAGTCGAGCAGGTGGCAAGTAATCGTAATCGATTACATTTGTGCTGTAATCGCCCCATGTCTGCCCCCTACGGTTGCCAGTGGGCCCCTTTCAGCCAAGTTTTCCCCCTGGCTAAATCCTCTATTATAGTTTTGCCACTGATAATGACTGGTTTACCCAGGCCCGTAACCAGCTTGGGACACCAAGTGGACTGAAGAGTTTTCTGAGGGGCCAGAATTTTTTAAACTATGTCCAGCACATTTTTCCAGGAGTGGGCAAAAAAATTTTAAGGGGAGTGAAGCCCCTCCTGCCCCCCGCCCTACTTACGGGCCTGGACTTTCCATATCTGATGAGGCAAAAATACTGACAGTTTCAATGGTTACCTTTCGCGACAACTAACAAGCGCTACGCGGCATTTTTCAGTATGGTCTTACTTACAACTACCAACCCAGTGCAATACAGCGTCACTGTCACAGAAGAAAAATATCACAGAATTGTTACACACTAGGCTACAAGCGATAAAATAAAAAAGTATGTTTTCCTCCCCCAATCCTGACTATTTAATGTGTTTTTTGTTCATAGTTTACTGACTGTCAAAATTACGGACATTGGAGCATTTTTAAAAATTATTTCAGTACACTTATTTAACAGCGAAATTCCGGACACGTCGGGGAATTTCCGGACGTACGCCAACCCTAGACATGGTGTATTTTTTTGTAGATATAGACCAAAAAATACAAAAAAAAACGCACATGGTGTACTTTTTGTCGTGCCTGTTTAAATGGTAAGAGTGTCTTTGTACATAATTGAAAATTTCCTCTAGCAAAAAGTGTATTTCTTATATATAGTAACGTTTTTCCAATAAAATAACGACAAATACTTTGCACCACGTGCTGGAGCCAAAGGAGTAGCCAGGGGGGCTAAAGGGACCATGCCCCCCCAACTTTTTAGAAAATATAGTCATTTTGTGCTTTGAGAGGCGCTTCTCTAAAGAAAATAGTGTTATTCGCCTAAAATCAAACATTTTCGCCCACTCACATTTTTTGGCTCCCCCCAAATTTTTGGGCTGGCTACACCACTGTCTGGAGCACATAGACCAAGCCTAATGGGCCAAAAGTCTTGGGGATACAGCGTGTTACTCAAAAAAGTATGTTGACACCCTAAAAGTAGGTTTTAAAAAATTACAACTCCTCTAAGTAATAAAATGTAGGCCTACATCTAATGCAATTTTGACCCAAATACTATCACAAAAGATTGAAGTATACAAAAAAAATTAGAATATTTGGTACAAAAATCTTTTGTTCGCTTATGAAATGATTTTGTCGGTGTTGGGGGTACAGCCCCTATGCCCTCCCGCTTCCTACGCCTATGCTGGAGCAGCATGTGCAAAGTTACCCAGATGTTTACCTTCAATTATTAGAACGAAGGTTGAGGTGTAGACAATGCGGAACTGTGACATGATAGTTCACCGATCGACGATTGTCAATAACTGACTTCTGCTTGGTCTGCAGGATATGCTGTGTCGAGTTTGTAGCAAGGTAACTATCACTTGGTGAAGCTACTGCAGCTAAAGCCTTGGCTTACTTAACTCACAAGAATTAATTTAAACCTTCAACGTATCGCATTAATGCGCGAAGCTCTTGTTTCAGATTGTCAAACAATTGCGACACTGCACTGTTGCATCTTTGAGGCTGTTTTCAAACCAGTTTTTTTTTACTTTTCGTTGTATTTTCTTTACGTTCATTATATCCGCTGTAGAATCACTCTGAATCAGATGTAGCCTTTCCAAATCGCAAGCAGGGTTGCGGAGTCGTAGTCGCAAGGAGTCGGAGGCTTTTGGGTGAAGTCAGATTCTGAAGAAAACTAGGAGTCGGATTTTTTATCCGACTCCGGAAGTCCAATTGAAGCATTTTTTACATCGCACTTTTTGGTACACGAAAAGCGGAAGTGCTAAATAGCCTTATAATGAAAATTACGGCCAATGAAAACGATACAAACGACATTGCAAACGTTTCGATAACTCCTGCTATCATTACCAGTACATCATTTTTGCAATGCACTGATGATGATAATTCACTGTTGCAATGCACTGATTGCAACAGTGAATTTGCAATGTACTGATGATGATAACAGGAGTTATCGAAACGTTTGCAATATGTCGTTTGTATCGTTTTCATTGGCCGCAATTTTCATTATACATCGCACTCCTAAGTTAAGAAACCTAAATCGTGCCTGTTTAAATAGTACAATTTCTTTTGAAACAGGGGATTCTTGCTGTGTACCACCATTTCCATTGATTGCTACTAGCCAGGGTTGCCAGATTTATTTTTTGCCGTCGTCGTTGTGCGTGTGATTAAACTGCAAGATCATTTTCTTCTAACCAGGCGCCCAGAGACGGTACGGGTGAAGCAAGATCTGCATTCGCTCGAGGCATCCGGAAAGAGTGACAACGTCCACTTATGATATGTTCCGCGGTTTGAGCTTCTCCAGAACCTCATGGACACCAAGGATCCGGTGCCATCTTCCATCGGTGTAGTGATTCCCGGAAGCGTCCGACTCTCGTTCTGAGGTGGTTCAGTTTACACCACGCCAGGGCCGTCGCCAGCGAAGGGGGGCAGTGGTCCCGCCCCTCCCCCATTTGAAAGCGGTGTCCCCCCATTTCACGTTTGGCCTACCGGTTGCTGCATACATCCAATACTTTATTTTAAAAATGTGTCCCCCCCTTCTGGCTTTTGGCCCCCCTGCTGCTACATCCTGGCGACGGGCCTGCACCACGCAGAGCGGCTGAGCCCAAGGTCGGGGTTTCCCACTTTGGTTGGTGGAAGGGAATGAGGTGGGAGTCCTGACTTCTTCCACTCCTCGAGACACTGGTGTTGAGTCCACTGTGCGATAGACTCATGTCCCGCAAAAGAATCCATCAGTTCAATCGCCGATTGTGCAAACGGCCTTCGCGATTTGAGACGAGGTCTTGTTTTCGAGCATACTAAGTTATTATTGAAATGTTCCGTCAGCGCGTACTTCAAGGCGGGTCGGAGGGCAGCGGCATTTCCTCGGACTGAAGCTGGGGCAATGCCTGCAAGGATTGGCAAGTATTGCGTCGGTTTTGGTTTCAGGCATCCAGTAGTTGTTCGTAAAGCAGAATTTATAGCCACATCCACCTCCTTCGTATTCCTGCTTCTTGACCATGCTGGGGAGCAGCATTCAGCAGTGGGGTAGGCTATACAAGAGCTAGGCTGCTGGTCCTGACCGTGCTCACAAAGGCGCCCCACCCCGTGCCGGCCAACCGGTTTAACAGCGCGCAGCGTGACAAAACTTTCTGCCGCACAGATGTAAGATGTGGCTTAAAGGTGAGCAACCGGTCAAGCTTCACTCCAAGATACATTGGGTTTGGTTCAAATTCGATGGTTTTGCCATCCACTGAAATGTTTAGTCGTCGTCCCACGTCACGTGTGTTAAGATGGTACAAGGTATACATAGTTTTTTCTTCGCTAAGTTGAAGCCGATTTTGATGGTAGTAGGTTTGGAGTGTTGACAGGTCCCTGTTCATGGCGTTCTCGGCGTCTGCCCAGTCCATCCCAATAAAGGCGAGAGCCAAGTCATCGGCGTAGGCCAGTTTGGTGGACAATGTCGTCGGGATATCGCTGATATAGATGTTAAAAAGACAAGGAGCAAGAATTGACCCCTGGGGACTCCATTCTTTAAGCGTCGTGCTCGACTTTCTTGTCCGTCGCTTGTTCGGAGGACCAAGGGCGTAGGCAAGGGGAGCTTTGGGGTTAACCCCCCCCCTTGAGCTTGATATTTTACGAAAACTTTATTACCTGCGCAAAGAGGATTAAGTGTTTTCGCTTACTTTCTGCTTGTTAATTTGTCGACTTAATGCAAATACCACCGAATGAATTTGCATGCAAATTTCAAGGAACATTATAAATGGGCCAAAAAGTAATAATTAGGTTTTGGTTGGAATCTGGGTTATCGTCTGCATCCAGAAACCATCTCACCACCTTTTGCAGACCTTTCGCCCACTGCGCATATTTAGATTGTGTTCCGCGATAGTTCACTTTATCCGAAACAATTGTCTTTATTTTGTCTGCTATGGCTGACCAGCGCAAACTTCGCCAAAACGTTGGTTTGAAAAACATGAATATGACGTCACAAACAACGCACACCAAATACAATTGACACCATACGCCAGTGAATGAAACCCCCCATTCAAATTTTCTGCGAACGCCACTGCGGAGGACAAATCTGCGATTGCTTAGAGTTTCCATGGTGAAGGCTACTAGATGTTTATCGCGTATTGTACGAAGCAGTTTCAGCTGCAGGCCTTGGTGCCATACCGTGTCATAGGCAGCTGTCAAATCAACGAGTGCAACAGCAGTTTTCTGTTTAAGTTGGAAGCCGTCCTCTATGATTGAACACAGTTGGAGTACTTGGTCGATGGTTGACCTTCCAGCGCGGAAACCAGCCTGAAAGTCCGGTAGGCATTTTTCAACGTAAGGCGCGATGCGACTGAGAACCACTCGTTCCAGGATTTTAAGTTGGACACAGAGCAGAGAAATCGGCCGGTAGCTCTTGGGCACTTTAGCGTCCTTGCCAGATTTCAGGATTGCTATGATGTTGGCTTTTCTCCATATTTTTGGGAGGAGGTCGAGGCGCATGCAGGTGGAAAAGAAAACTGCTAGCCACTTCAAGCCGGAGGGTCCCAGGTTATTGATAAATTCTAGGTGAATGTTGTCTGGTCCAGGTGCTTTACCACACTTCATGTTATGTATGGCTTGCGTCATCTCTGTGTTACTCACTTCTTCGCATAGGTCGACATTACTATGCGAGTTAGCTGTGAGTTAGTTCACCGCTTTGTGCACAGAGGTGGAATATTGACGATCCGGCTTTTTATATCTGCTATTTTCAACCAGTCGGCTGGCGATAGCATTTGCAGTGATTGGCACAGGTCTAAACTCTATACTTTTTGCCAAGGGGCCAAATCTAGTCCAGAAATGAAGCAAAAAAGAGCCAAATTCTAAGACAAGTGACCAATAACTTTTTTCCAAGTTTACCAGCAGTTGCAAAGTCATATGAAGCCATACTTTGCAATTTATTAAATGGCAATCTTCCTCAATCACAATTGTAGTGCAACAGCAAAACAAGTACGTGATGAAACATCGTAAGAGAGTAACTTACTTTCCCTGTGTACATAGGAGTAGCCAAGAGGGCCACGGATCCCCCCAAATTTTGAAATATCTAGTCATTTTGTGCTTTGAGAGGCGATATTCCAAACAAAATACTGTTGCTAGCCTAAAATAAAAAATGTTGTTCCAAATCCGCATGTGTAGCCATAAACTGAGATATCGTCCTCGATAAGTGCTAAAGCGATCAACAACATCTGAACAAAACTAACAAACACGTGCACCACCTGAGTAACAGAAAGTTAGGTAACGTAACAGTTCTCACTGCTACCTCTACAACTGCAGCAAGTAACAGGTATTCTAATGAAATTACTTTCACATTAACTCAGAACTCTAAGGATCCTAACAAAATTTTGTAATCAAAAACCTTCAAAATATAGGAATTTGGTGAAACTCTACAATCAATTAGTCAAAAAGTGAAAAAATACGGTGTCTCAGACAGGACCCAGGGTGGTCAGATCTAAGTCTAGCAAGGGGCCAGTCTATCCTGGAAAAGGGCCAAACGAAAAATTTGGGTGCCAGTACGTATTGTTTGGGACCAAATTTCTGAAATTTGGCCCAAAAACGGCCTACCTGGCAACCCTGCTACTAGTTACAAAATAGTTGACAGCCAGATTTCATTCATGTTTTGCTGCGGAGTGGGAAATTGTGGAAAGGACGGAGTCAAACATTTTACCTCCGACTCCGCAACCCTGAATTTGCAAGTGCTACGTCTGGTGGCTTCTCCAGTATATTACTACGACTACCTCAACACCTTCACTTCATGACGAAATCTTGCGATGAACACTTGTGGTCTAACAAATTTCCGAGATAAGATTTCTTACTTGCTGTTGAAAGCAGACATTTCATCTTTTGTGGTTGATTTTATGAAACTACGAAATCTTTTAGTCCCATTTTTCTTTGTCGCAATAACTGGAACTCTCTCTCCTCCACAAAAGTGTGACGTCATTTCTTATGAATGGCAAGTACATTTGTTTCTGCAAGAGTGAAACAACTGTTTCTCAAACTGTTCATTTTGTTTTAAACGATTGTAACAAGTATTTAGAAAACTTCAACAAGGGCCAAAATATGTATTGGAAATATTTTTCCAAAAGCACTGGTCAGCCTTAACCATTGGCTCGGTAGCTTCAAAGCATTCAAGCTACGCAAATGTGTTGTTTCCGTTTTGAAAATACGCTTTTTGCTACCGTGATGAATGCAAAGGACGCTTGCAAAAAGTTATACGCTTCTCGCAACGGGAGGAATGCAAGTTGAGGGCAAGTTAAACGGACTGTAACTTCGTTAAGAGAGGTTAAATTGCTAAACGTTAACGTAATGATAGATTTACGCAACGGTGAAAACAAGGTGAATTATTATCGCAGGTTTACTGCATTCAAGACGCCGAGAGTCACGTGAGTACTGTACCAAAAACTGACGATATTAGAAGCAATGTTTGGATAGAATTAAGCTTCGAAAGCAAGATTAATATTGCTGCGCCTTTTCTGCAAGCTGTCTCGATTAACCTCGGCTTCCGCAGCAGCACGCACGAACTGACGAAGACCTCTCACTCGGCGGATCGCAACGTGATTGCAGCATGTATTGCCAGTTAGAATACACGAACATAAATATACGGTTCTGATAGAATAAAAAACTTGTCATATGTTGCGACGACACGGCGAAAAAAAACGACGCGGCACAGTTGGTGATCGAAGGTTCAATGGTCTGCAGGAGAACCATCAACCCACCAACCCACTGAAGATGCGAGCTTCATTCTAGCATGGGTGGAGCGAGGCGAGTAATCATCCACTGAACAGCAATGTTCGTGGATTGTTGATTAGCTGTGACACGGGCGGTAATCGCATAAAACGGAACGTACGTATCAAAACTTTTTGTACCGTAACCCGTGGTAAATTTTGAACATAGTGCTATAATCTAAATCACAGGTTTGGATTTCTCGGTTTGCGAAATCGCAAACGAAATTCATTGACGATGCATACGTCTTCAGGAAACTGCCTAAGTCGCAATTACTTTTAGATGCTTCTGATAATAAAAAATGCTCTCTTTCAGTTGCGAAGGAACGAATACTGGTTTAGGCAAAATCGAAAAATCGCCACAATGTTGTAACGATAACAGCGAAAAATCAAAGGTTTTTAGTAAAGAACGAACTGAGAGACGAGGCAAAGCACCAAACTAAACCACATTTGATTTTAAAACACGTGTCTGGGATCAGCGTCTCAGTAAACTAAACAATATACCCCAACATTTCAGAACCCCAAAATGATTCTTTTTTGTGTGGAATCTTTGGATTGCATTTAATTTCGCCCGGTCTTGATGAACTGTTGACGACATAGGCCCGTTTGTAAAAAGCAAAGTCAGGATTCATGGATGCGACTTATTGCATGTTTCACCAATTTCAAAACGTATGAATGACCCCCAAACTATATAGAGTCGAAAACCACAAAATCCGAGGTAGTGGAAGGCTGGCTTCTATCCGGAAGCATAATATCCGCCCATTAAATATACCCATGTATTGCACCGAGGGTGCTTCACGCCAATTGACAAATACGGTTGACGCTGAATACCAGGATGCCTGGCAGAACAATGCTCGACTTGTGCAGCGGCTGGCAGACAGTAGTCGAGACAACAGTGCGACCCATTCCCCTCTCAGCTGTTTTTGAAGTCTGGCAAACCAACGACTTGGACGTTTTCCCGAACCAAGCTACTTGGCCATGACACACAGAGCCCCCACCACACACGAGACCACAAAAACTTAGTGGGAGAAGGGATTTTGCACGGGCTTTGGAAGATTGTCACACGCCACAAATAAGGATGCCACAAACCGTAACGTCAACCCGTTGGTTGGTTTTCTTCACTGCAGACTTACATGCTTACTTCCCGCATGCCAAGGGGTCTGAAGAAACCAATCCACATCTTTGATGTCGATATTTCGTGAACCTTAACGAGTAATCCATTGGAAACATCGCGTTTTTGCAACATTTAACAATACCAACAACTGACATGATTTCTCCACATTTTGATCAAGCATGTAAAAACGTTCCTTCATTTTTTAACAAAACCATCCGAGGGGGCCACCATGACTAATCTTGATCTACTACCGGCTATTGTCCACCACAGCACGCCAAACCAATGTATGTCGACTGTCAGCAACACAACTTCTTAGTGAAGCCAGCTGAACCACCGTCCAATCCACAATGTCTCAAATGAAAGTTACACGATTCACGCAACTGCAGATACCTAGTACATTACTAGCCAAGCGTACGAGAAATTCAAGGGCCCTCATCTTCCCATCGCGAGGCCCACGCGAAAGAGTATGGCAAACAAAAAGTTGAGCATTCAAGCGAAGCTGCGACATCAGTCATCGACAGCAAGAAGACCAAATTAAAAAGGGTCTATGACTCTTCTATGGGATTCTTAAACGTAGTCGCATCGAAATCCAAAGCAAGGGAAGACAAGCTGGTTTGCACATGGCGTGCCTGCAAAAACAGCAGACGGTTTCCCTGGATCACATTTTGATGAACTTACGTTAGCACATTTATCACAGATAAGGAATCGCGAAGGGAGGGCGCAATGGAGGCGGGAAGGCAACTAGCAAGACGGGATAGCCAAGAACCAACAAAAAACCCTAAAACGTTACTTGTCACAAGAGAAAAGAGTTTACGGGATAAAAATCATTATCTATGGCCTCGCACTTGTTGCATGCTTGCCGGCTGCTGGTCCTAACAAAGCCGCCGCGCTTTTCATATTTCACCACCGCTGTCCAGTTTGTGGATCTTTCCCGCCTACGATGAATGTTCGGCACGTGTTTAAAAGTTCGCGCAAAAGTGGAATGAAAAAACGTGGACACACAAAACGCCACAACGATACGTCTGTGACTGAACACATATAAAAAGAAGCGCAACGATCTTAACGTCTGATTAGTGGCGCACGGCAGACCCAGCGTTTTGAACTCGCCCGACTGAGTGCAGGTTTTCACTGCACCAACCAAGGTTTCCAGAGGCGCTGGAAGAGGATCTATCAAGGCACTATTGAATTGCTTCAGGCGCGCTACCTGTTCAAGGACAAACAGCTTCTGCGCAGGGTAACTATAAAGACGCATGCATAAAACAAAAAACAACCAACAAAGCTGTTGCACCATTATCGCCGTATTATAAAGCGAGGCACATCTTCGAAAACAAATTAAAAATACATCGACACTTCACTAGGGTTGATTTGCACGATCATCGTGCATCGGATACGACGAGTAAGGGTAGAAAAGAAACGCAACGAACAACGGCTAAATACAACTACAAGAACGTGAATAAATTAGAACGTGAATAAAAACGCAAGATTTTTTGTTACCAGCACCACTTGTTAGTTCATGGACAGGGGTGTAACGAGAGGGGCAAAGGAGGCACGGTTACCCGGGCGCCGAAAAGTCACAACAATGTCACAAGTACTTTCTTCAATGAAGTACATTAGCTTTCGGAAGACCTCAGGTTCGAAAATGGGGGCGCCAAACTTGATTCTTGCACCGGGCGCCATCTAACCTCGTTACGCCCCTGCTCATGGAGATGAGGAATTGCATTAATAAAGATAAGATGGACGCGACTACAACACAACCCATTTAGAAGACTCCACTTTCTCTTGTATCAACGTGAGTGAAAAAGTAATTCCGAAACAAGTGTGCATGGTTGCGGGACCGTCATGCCTGTGCCGATTTGAAGTGAAATGGTTAATTGCAAACACTGCTTACTTGGCGAAAATACTTTAAGCAGGCAACGGACAAACGTCATATAAGTTTTAATAAAATACCACCGATTTCTATTGACCACCAAGCAAGCCGACGGCACAGCGCTGGCGTACATTTATTGCACTCTACGTTATTTCGCAGCGCTGGTCATTCAATGTGTGCGTGATGCAAGAGTTCGAAGAATTAGAAGTGCAACGCAATTTCCGGTACCCTGTGATGCATCTTGGACTGTGTCGAGTTGGCAACGTGACGTGGTTACGGTTAACAAAAAGTTCATCCCCAGTCTGTAAAGTGTGTGCACTGTGCACTGTGCAGTCCGTGCATTAAACCCGCAGACAACTTTCTATGTATAATCTACTTGACAGAAAATTGTAGCTCATACAAAAGCAGAATATTCGGATCAAGCAAGACTTAGTTAACGGCCTCGTCAGACTGGAATCATAACATTTCTGTTTAATGCCACATTTACCAGTGACCGTTGATCATGAGAAACTCTTCCTTGGAGCGTCGTCTTGGTTTGGCTCAACCTGCACCAACGAAAACCTAGTTCCAGAACCAGCTGGGTGCGAAGAATCCTCACAACCAATCACATAGCCGTGTGGAGGATGTCGACTGCAATCCGATTCACATCACTGAAACCGTTCACCAGGGTGCTGAGCAAAATTTGACTGATCACTGGATACCGGTGGCAGGCTCTACGTTCGACAACGGCTGAGTGCACTTAACTTCACTGAGGCTGACTTGGGCGGTCTGCGCTCCGATCAAAGCTTGTTCGTTTGACCCGTCAACATGATCCTGGAAAAGAAGTGCGTTTAGAGCGCTGGGCGCACTACACCACGTCCCGCGGCATCCGAAGGGTAATGCAAAAGTTCCAAACGCGAAAGCATGCGGCAGACGACAATGCATCATGTCGACAGCCAGTTATCTTTGAACAGGAAAATCTCGGCCGCGCCGATCGAACGGAAAATCCTCTTAAATCGATTAATTTGGCGAAGTGCCACGTTTTCATGAGAACTCAGGCCATACACAGGCCACTGATGTTTGTACGGTTCTATCAGTAATGAACGTACGTCGCTTATCTTTTCAGTGCCTATTTCCACGTTAAAATTGATCGCTTTGGTAATTCCAAGCTGGTTTTTTTTTCGGTCATAGACCGAAAAAATTAAGTCAATGCAGTCATAAATATAGACTAATAAATAGTGTTACGGCGAGTTTTGATACAACTGAGAGACAAATGACCGAAGTGTCTCAGCGAAAAAAAACAAGATTCCAATGTGTAAGACCGACTAGATTGTGTTTTGTAACTTTTTTTGCAATGCCTCACATAATCATCTCCAAACTCGTAATCGTCTACTCCCTGAAATTCTTCATATGACTTTTTTTCTCGCCAAAATTGTGAGCTTTTTCCTGGAGACATTTTTATTGAACACAGCCTACTGGATAAGTGGTACAATTGGTTGAACATGCGCCATCAAAGCTGGTAGGCAGGGTTCGATTCCCAGTCGGGTCATACCGAAGATTTGAAAAACCGTAATTGCGGCCTGTCCAGCTTCGTTCTCGGCGTTGATGGGTAGGTGGTTAGGTACAAGCAAACGGTTCACGCGCCGTGCTGTCATTGACTCGCCATCAGTGCTGCATTCGCTAC
>Ga0210059_1010825_pt1 | contig 14042 bp, 13 predicted proteins | sample Ectturendosymbi2_FD_188042 | JGI IMG/M metagenome (GOLD analysis project Ga0210059, IMG submission 188042) | Ecteinascidia turbinata endosymbiont from Florida, USA - Sample 2 (SPAdes) (version 2) | ecosystem: Host-associated > Tunicates > Ascidians > Unclassified | place: Key West, Florida... | reverse complement strand
GGTTTTTTTTTAAGGTTTCGCTTTGGTGACCGCAAGGAAATTTTAAGAGACCGCTTGGAGGAATTTGAGAGACCGTTCTCCATTGATGTGATCTCAGGTCACTATATTTTGAGAGACCGTTGGAGGACTTTGAGAGACCGTGTTGGTCCCTCAAAACACCTTAAAAAAACACTGCATGAGACAAATGCCCAACATATAGTAAAGTTTAAAAACAGAGTCGCCGTGGTCATGTACCACGTGTTCTCTTCGAATTACCGTAGCACTAAGCGCATACTTACTTCGAAGGACCGGAATCCAGTTTCTCTACTTGGCTGCATCTGATCTAATAAACACCTGCAAAACCTGTACCAAGCTGCCACCCTGTGATGTAACAAGTGCAGAACACCTGAAACAATAATTAGTTGTTTCTGACGCTATAATACCGATTCATGAGATTTCCTCACGTCTTCACCTCTATCTAAAGCGAATCTGACAACACCAGCAAAACTTTTCAAAAAATATGTCTAAACTTCTAGGAGTCGTTTCAACTCGAGTACTTTTAAACTTCGCAACAAGGGCAAGAACTTGCAACAGGCACGTCGTTACAAATTTTCAAACCATCTCCTACTGAGAGCAATCCTGGAGCTTGCAGTCCTACGTCACATAGGGTAGCGTAGGGACAAGCGGGGATTACCTACAAATATGGTTTGTCACCACTCTAGTTTCACAGCGAAACGAAGGTAAAAGTTGGTAAACCACAAAGCAGCAGCAGCTACAAAAAATGTGGCAACTATTAACTACAAAGAACGCTTCTGCTGACCTACTCTTTGATTGTTTCCTTGGCAAAATGCCAATACAAAATTCAAGCGTAAAATCCACCTTTTCATACACAGTGCCTTGAAGCGGGCTTATAACTCATCGTAACTCTGCATACTGTTAGCTCATACATACGTCATTTCCTGACACGCTAAAATGACAAAAGCAGTTAGCGGGCTGTAAAGGGTGTGCAACCGAATGCAGGCCAATCCGTCTACAGAGCGAGAAGCTTCAATTTGTAAACAACGGGGCTCTATGAAAAACAGTTTAAAAAAGATTGCAAGGAAACAAAAGCTTACTTTTACTAACCGACAGGTGTGTGCTCTAGTTGAATTGTCGACCTCAAAGGACGTCACTAAAATGATATTGATGGAGAAAACAGTCGCTCGCCTGCAATTTATTCGTTGCAAAGAGCTACAAAGCTTCCTAAAACTCGTCGAAAAGACAAAATCGAGCTTGGCTAGACTTATCTCGCTGGCGCGAATCATGCGTAATCCACTTGTAACATTAGCTTACGCTTACGCAGATACTGGACCACTTGCATAACCTCCTAGTCAAATCAAAGTTCTACGATGCCGATGAAACAATTTTGAACCTGGATAAATCTCAAAATGTCTAATCAAAGTTCGATAATACTGTCTCATCAATATAATGTGAATGCAAAAGCACTATTGTAATGCAATATTCAGACACGTTTAAACAGGTTCAAAGCTATTACGTCAGCATCGCAGCACATATTAGCATTTTCTTTAAATCCAGCACGTATTAGCATTTTCATTGAAAGCAACTGATCAACTGGTCGTTACAACAACCACCTGACTGTCCACTGGCGCTAACCCACTGTTCTTCGGAAGCACTGGAGCGTGCTCCAGATTAGCAGCTTTTAATCTTCGAACATGTGGCGTGATCGTAAAAGGCAGGACACACCTCCTACACACCCATTTCTGCTCAGTCGAGCCTCCGTCGTCGTGACAATATCACGGTTGATCGATTCACGCAATAAAACCCCTTTTAAAATCTATGCAGATAATCGCCGCCAAAGTACATGTGTCGATAATACGATTACCTACCCTTCATTACCTCCTGAGCTTATTCTGCGTATTGTATCGGAAGTAAGTCGAATATTCTCGTTGAAAACATTTTAGAGTAAAACCAAAGTTATAACAAACAACGTGATGACACGAGATCATGCCCGAACCGCAACGTAATGTTTCGTCTTCGCTAGTTTTCCTGGTCACATCATCTGCAACAGCGCAGTGGACAATCTTTCCAAACGTTTCTTGTCTCATTGTAGCCTGCCCTTGTTCGGTTTTGGTTGGATTTCTGTCATAGCCTACTGTACGTATCCATTGCAGCCGCTACCAAAGTACTACACATTGGATGCCGAAAGAGCCTCGAAAAACATCACTGCCATGGATGGCACTTTTGCATTATATCCTCGTATTTTCAAAGTTGCTGCGGCTTCATCGGTCTTCGACGTCAGGCCACACGTAAGTGGAGGTTTGAAATCTTATCTACAGCAGTGAAAGAGCTGCACTGTAAAGCAAGACCTGTATGAAATGTACAGCATGTAAAATTCAGGTTATTATCAAAATTCCTACGGAGTTAAACAAACCTTCAAAAACAAACGAATTGCCAAAGTATCACTACAAAAACGGTATCTACGAAAAAGATAGAGTCATTTAATCTAACCAGGCCTCTGGCTGTTAGCTATTGAACGGGCTACTCCAAAAAAAGAAGTTAAAGCCCAGCCATGTGCGGCACAGTCTATACGGTTAATAACCCCAAGTAACTTCGACTTGTTTCCTGATCCATCAGTCTAGCTTGGAAGTCAACCCAGCTAGACTTTGACTGACCACAACCTTGATCAAAACACAATACAACCTTTTTGACGTTGACGAAAAACACGTTCTAAAAGCTTGATAGATACCCACGCTCACTCTATGTTTTTGAACTACTTTTTCCTTGACCTAAAAACCTTGCTTCACCACTAAATTTACCTGCTGCTTCTTTTTGAGCACCGTTAGTGTGAAACCACAACTATCCATTTGATACCAAACTGTTGTTGTTCTGGAAAAGAATCAAACAGAAATTAAAACCATTAGCAGAGCTTGTTTCATAACTTAGCTGAGATATATTTTCAATGTATCAGATCTTTCAATAAATTTTGTAAAAGCATTTTTATCTTAAAAACAATAAATCTTTTAGCAGGGAGGCCACAGCTCCGCAAACGTGAATTGGTACATTCGTTCCGTTGTACATTTGATTTATTTATAACATTTTGTAACCGCTACTAACAAAAAACTATGTTGCTGATTTTTCGAAACCTGTGATTTGGCGTTTCCATTCAGCTACCTAATATATATGACAGTTCCTCTCAACTACCTCATATATTTGGTAGTTTCGAAATGCGACATGCCATTACCTCTTGTCAGTATCACGTCTTATACTTGGCAACTCGTACACATGGCGCCGTCGGCGACGAACCCTACTGACTCCTGCTACTGGTAACACCCGGAGTGGACGCCCTGACGTTTTCTTATCCTTGAAAATGACTTGTATCTTCAACTTTTTATTCCGTTGTGGACTGCAGCCGTGCTAACGTTAAACTGGCTTCCCAACTCTTGGTGAGATAGATTCATCATGCTAAGACTAATGATTTGAGCACGTTTTTCAGTGCTGAGAGATGCATTTCCATCCGTTTGTAGGTCTAAAAGCTTAAGTCCTTCTGGTCAAATGCTCTGTAAAATTAGTAAACTGTTTACTGCTATGCAAGAACGAGACATCTCATTCTACACCGTTTTACGTCCCTTGAGACACTAATTACGAATAATTATGTGACATCACTATACATTTAGGAAGTAACAAGCTTGTCCATTACAGATGTGCATTTATTTTAAGGTGGTCTTAAACTTTCGTTCTAGGATAACTTCACCCTCACCGTATTCTGTACTTGACGTGTTGCACTCAAGCAATGTTGCAACATTGAGTCTGTGTGCGGCTGCAGCAAGACATCCGATCTCCAATCAGCTGTATGGTCTGAGGCCAACGGCGATCAGAACTTATACAGTAACAGCGCAGGCAGTCTCAGCCGATTCCCATCCATTGGCCAACATCCCTTTTGTATTTGGAAAGCTCAGCGATTGGCTGAAACTAGAGGTGTGTGCGGTGCTTTCTCTCCATCACGTTCATGCGGTGTCTGCGGCACATACACGAAAGTCGTTGAAGGTCTCAGATGTAGGCGGTGTTCTAAAAGGCGTGCATTATAAAACGGTTCCCGAAAACACAGCAAAACAGCGCTATTATGTGGGATACGACCGGTAAAGCTTTACACATTTGTGACTGTCGTCGCCACCTAAAATGTTTATTTAGGCGCGCAATGTCCTAGGGAGCCTTTAGTTAGGTAAAACCACGTAGTACCTTTAAATAGATATAGAAGTTCATCCATTAAATGAAACATGGCTACAGCACACCAGAAACACAAACAAAAAAGTAGCAAAATGTCACATGAAACACATGCAAAATATCTGTTAATGAACCCTTAGCACAAATTAATTCGCAGAATGCCTTAAATTAGCGGCTATCCTTGTATTCATGCTTCACAGTTACGTAAAATGTTTGTTGGTATGCATCGAACTAAAACCTTAAAACAGTTGTGCCAAAAACGCAATCGCAATTCAATTACGGCTTAGTGCGCTATTCTCCTAGAAAATCTCCGAAGAAGCCAATGACGCTGTGAAGCAACGCCTTTAAAAACTGCCTTATACTATAGGCTGGTGCATAAGTATTTCATAGCTGTGCCATAACCGTTTCAAGTGCTTTAGCATGTGACACATTTTCACAGCAGTACGTCGACCTCTCAGAAATGTAATTTTATCTTGTTTACAACCTACACAAGATTATGCCTCAGGTAAGACAAGTGATTGGTTGCATTCTTATAGGATGCCTATGAATTCTCTCTTGGTTGCAGTTCGGCTTGTCATGAGATAGAACATGCTATCCAAACAATCAATCTGCAATATAGGTAATTGCTGCAAAGCAACTCACGTTTCAGTTGGTGTCTTGGATTCCTTCAAAGTTGAAGCTTTGTGTTAAAGTCCCATACGTTTTTTGCTTTTCATATGCGTACAGATAATAATTAAGAAAAGTTTCTTTTTTTGATAAATAAGCATCGCAACTCCACGAAATGCAACCAGTATACCTGATTTTAAGTGATGCTAGCTGTTTTGCAAAAAGACGTCTTTCATGTGTATTTGAAGCAAACGCGTACATGACGATAGTTTTACTCCAGTTAGCCTACGTAAACGTTTCAACAAAAGGTGATCTTAAACTTTCTTTTTTTCAAGAGCTGCCAAAAGATGGATTGGTGTTCATGATCGTCTTGGGCGCAAGGTTGTAAAAGAGGTGGTTCAAACTTTCAAGCTAAAATCAAGCTTTTACTAGCACAGTTTAAAAGAAAAAGTTTAAAATAACTACCTGGTATTGTGTTCTACAAGAATACGATTTTATCCATTACCCGATCAAATCGGTGAGGGCAGAAGCAATTTTGTTCCCAAATCGTTCTAGGACTGCAGCCACCTGGACAACAACTACTACCCGGACAACTGCCACCTAGGACAATCACCATCCAGAAAAACTGCCACCCGAATAACTTCCACCCAGGACAACTGCCACCCGGACAACTTACACCTAAGACAGTGATTCTCAATGTGGTCCAAGTGGACCACCGGAAGTCTACCTGGAATTTCTAGTAATCCACAAAGAGTTCCATAAATGCTTGATTGAAATGCCCTTGTGTTCACTGATCAATGTCCAATACAGTTTCGACTAGTTGCTTAATGCTCATTAGGCATAGCAAAGTGGTCCATCGGATATTTTTTTAAGATGGTCCTTCGGCCAAAAAGTTTGAGAACCACAGATTACGACAATCGCCACCCTGGCAACTGCCACCTAAGACATATTAAGTTCTTTGCATTTATTGCCATTAAAGTAATTTGAACTCCACAAAGTTTTACTGAATAACAAGAGTTCTTCATTCTTCGGCCGTTTTGAAGAACTTTTACTTCAACTTTAATATTTTTGGGTGGAGAATGTCGTATCCATGTCATTACATCTTCATGAACATTGTAAGGTCAGTGCGAAACTTAATTTTTAATGAGCCTTGTCAAATTTTTCACAGCAAACTCTCATGCATATTATCGCATCCTATTCATTTCACGCACTCATTTATCAAACCTGTTTACTTCCATTCATTTTGGTTCTGTGCAGTGGCGGCTCATGACTGTGATTCGTTGGGGTACTGCAACTTCTCCTAAAAAAGATGTTATGCAACATCACGTTTTTCATGACGGCTTGCAATGTTATGACTAGGGCAACCATATTTCTGACCTAAAAACTTAAAATTTTGACTTTATAATTTACAAATTTTGACTTTATTTTGACCTATCAATTACCTGCATTTGCAAATGCAATGCGGAATACAATGCACATATTAGAAATCAAACCGATCGGTTAAAAATCTTTTTTATGTTGAAATGAAACAAAAATCATACGTGTGAAAGACCCAAAGAAACCAGAGGTAGAAAACGTAGACGAAAATCAATCCAACCGCACGAAGGGAGTATCCAGTGCCAAAAAATATCCTGAAGTCACTGAGAAGGTTCTGCATGTTGTAGGGGAAGGTCGGCACCTGTGATCATAGCGAGACACTTAAACCACCCATTTTTTAACCGTAGGACTACCAAACGGGTCAATTGACACTTTTGCGTTTTTTTTCCAAATTTTAAGAAAAAGTTTTGTAACTGGAAACCTCAAACGTTTTGACATTTATTATTTTTGTGCCTTGAGCAAACCACCACGTCGACAACAAATTTATTTTCAAAACCAGTGTTTCACGATGGAAAAACGGTGAATTACCATACGGGTCAATTGACCCCTAAGCTGAGAGTGTTGAGCTATCCAATCACTTTTTGAAACAACTTTTGCACACAAGGCCAGAACACGTTCCACACATAAATTTCTACAGTGGCAACATTTCATTCTCATTTTGTTTGACTGGCAAATTAGAAATTTGGTTTATTTATGAAGTGACAGGTCCTCAACAACTCCGTCCTGAATGCGTCTCAGATACAATACATGGAGGACTCAACATGCCTTACAGTTTCTCTCTGCTGAGCACAGCTTTTCTGCCTGTTTGATAATAAAATCCCTTCTTAGTTGTTACATACAATTATTTGCAAATGGTGTGTGCATCCAGTGCCACGGTGTCCAACTGGTTGAACAATACATCAGTGGCCATCTCCGGGATGCTGCCCAAGTAAAGCATGCATGGAGCATTTCATCAGCTGTATCCACACCACCCGTACTAGCGTTGAAGTCCAGTCTGGAAAGACAGGTCGTCCTTATTATGTCTCCCATAAATTTGTTGGAAGTCAATCCCCTACTTTTAAAACTCCACAAAGAAAACACCGGCCGAAGAACGCTTCGAACACTTCCTTTCTGAGAGAAATTTCGCTATCCCCATGTCGACGAGCTTCAGTGATCGTGAATTCCAAAATATGGTTACCGTTTTATATGGTCCCACATCTCTTGAAATACGTCTTTAGCACCGTCTACAAGTGCAGGAATGAATTTGTTTGTACCTGGCCTTGCACTGATTATATTTATTTTATTGCACGTGCACTTTATAGCCAAAAATAACGTCGCCAAAAGGCACCATTTCTATTAATTTGTTGACCTCTGTCTGCCAAGGTATGTAGGTACCCAAAATTCGGAAATATTCTTGCACAGTATCTTGTTTTCTACCAAGCTCTTCGTCAACCTCACACATTCTTGGCTTGAGCTCATCAATTTCATTTTCACCGGAGTCTTCGTCAACTTGAAGAGCTGTGAACACTTGTGCATTCTACCTTTCATTGTTTGCAAGCCTAGATATAGCAGATAACTGCACAACAAAAAAGCAGACCTTTGGCCAAACAATATCACAAAAAATCGCAAGCCTGCATTTGAGATAAACAGTAACAGGATGTCTGCGAAAAGCAGCTACAAGGCCACTATCGAGTGCCCAACTATGAGAGATTCCGGATACTTGCACACTACGTCTTCTGGAAAGTTGCTGGAAGCCTTCGGGAAGCCTCTTGAACAAGGTGATCCATAATCCTGAATTTTTGCTTCATGCATATGATGATAACCTCATTGTCTTCACCTACTTTTTCAGTGTTCACAAGCTTTATGACGGTAAGTACTCCGCAGTACAGGGACCGAGTTTCAGGGGAGACGGGTGGACATGTCCTCCAAAACTTTTGGACATAGAGGGACACAAGAACTTTTGTCGCCCCTGATATTTTGTGATATCAATGTAGTTGTATCAAATTTGTTGCCAAGATATTGTCGAGGAATTTTTGAAGTCCACTGATGCAACGTGCCGTATGTTTGGCAAAATTTAAATGCTATTCAGATGTACAGTACATTACAAACTACGGTATGGGTCATTGTGCCAGTCAATGGAATCTCAGACACCTGTTTATTAATTCGAATTGCATTAATTATGCTTCTGCCAATTATTTGAATCTCAGAGATACAAGTTCATAAATTCTACTTTTAATGTGTTGTTTGTAAGAATAATTGGAAGTGTTGTGTTTCTTTTCTTTACTTTTTCAAAAACTATTCAAGTGCTAGTACTAATGTTTTGTGCACTTAGTAGAGACGCAAATACCTAGTAATCAGTGTTAAGTATTAGCACAGTACTCTGTGCAACAGCCACAACACTATGGGCGTAGCCAGTGGGGCAGTTGGTTCATGGTCCCAAAAATATCATTTCCATAATTTGCCAATTTTACAAAAAAGTCGTACAACGGTTGAGTAAACATGGTGAGGTCATCGAAACGCAACCAATTATATTGGATTCGTGTGATATGCATAATAACATGCAAATCACACAAAGTTTGTTCCCCCAAAATTTTCTAGCAACCTCGATCCCTGCCGCAATATAACGTTTGAGTGGTTTGCATCTGCAATTCCGCAAGCCAGTGGAATCAAACAAGAACTTGGAAACTGCGCATGCGCCAAACGTAGCAGTGAACGCACTGTGACGTCACCACAGACAAAGGTCACACTGTCAAAATCAATTTATATGAAAGAGATGCGATAACTAGTGCGCTAAGTCCGAAAAACCCACTCATATTCAACGCAAGGTCAATTGACCCCATTGGTAATTCTTGAAGAAGAAAATCTTATTAGTCCTAGGGTAGCGTCACCTATCAATACTAGCCATTCCTCATGCTTCTTTATCTTTCTCATGTTAACAAAAAGCCAGCAGGTATAGCGTTTAGGATTTTGGCAGTGGCTTTCACTTTTCAAGAAGTTGAAGTGAAATTATGGGGCCTTGAACTTTTTGTATTAGCGCTGATGTTTCTACGTTGTTGCCTGTACCTTATATAACATGGTTAAATTAGTGCAACATAACATGCATTTTAGCAAGAGAAAAAACACCGGATGGCCGGGTTTGAGTGAGGACGTGATTTTGATTCAAAATGGCGTGGAAGCGACCCACGAGCTACAAGATGTGGGGTTCAATGAACAGTGGCTCATTGGTCCTGCTTAACTTATTAGATATACAGACGCTTGAGAAAATGCAACGATTGCTATATTTCGTAATTTTAGTAATTACTTCGTAGTATTTTTTCGCAAAAGGGCTTAAAGCTCAGAGCCGTATCAGCCGCACTCCATACTCCCCAATTGGGGGGTGGCACGCTGTCACAGGGGGCCCAAAATTCCAGTCCCACCACTACTTACCACCCCAGAGAAAGCTTCGATCCCTCAAATTGAAATATGAAGCACTAGAAATCAATGAAATTAGGGGGCCTTTTGAAAGAAAAGTGCTTACGCATTACAGTTACTTTGGGCCCCTTTAAAGGCAAGATATTTACGCATTACAACTGCTATTGGGGGACCCTTTGAATGCAAAGTACAATACAGTTGCTGTTGGGCCCCTTTGAAAGCAAGGTACTTCACATATTACAGTTGCAAAGGGGGGCCCGAGGCAAGTGCCTCGTTTGCCTTCTCTTAAACCAGGGGTTCCCAACCTTTTTCTTACCATGTACCCCTTCAGCATTCCGACAAATGAGCATGTACCCCTGAAGCATTTCAACAGATAAGGATGTACCCTTCATATTTTTGACAGATGAACATGAAGCCCTAAAACTCATTATGACAAAATATTTTGTCATGATTTTTCACAGATATATTTAGCAATAAACATACAATGACTTTTGAAAATAATATTAAGTGATATATGTACAAATATTTGAAAATAAACAACATGTAAATATATTTTTACCTTCTATTGCTAACCTTAAATGTACTCCTTCGGATAGGCAAATGTACCCCTAGGGGTACATGTACCCCAGGTTGGGAACCCCTGTCTTAAATACACCACTGTACATAACCATGACAATGATCTTACATGAAAATATGAAACCGGTTGAACACGTTCTGCTTATCCGATATGCGTACTTTTTCACCTTATGTGCGCATGTAAACAGTGTAATGTAAAGGCATCTGTATAATTATTGAACACATTGAAGTTGCTGATGAGTTTATCACTTCAAAAAACACAGATTTCACGCGATTTTCATAATTGAATCTAGACACACATAGGTCGACTAATGAAACAGATCTGGATGGGAAAAACCTTTAGTGGAAGCCCCGGTCACATGCGGCAAAACGCCTGCTACCGTTAGCAGTAGCTAACTTCACTTGAAGTGAACATTTGAAGATTCATTGCTGTGTTTATTGTTATGCAATAAAAACCAAGAGTACAACAATTCGCTAGCAAGGTTCGCAACCTGCCTCTGCAAGCAAAGGATCGGACATGAGCGAACTGGGCACTTTCGCTAAGCGTTTCGTAGGTCTTGCGGTCACGACTTTGCCCTGATGGGTCTCGCGTTCATTTATCCGGCCCTGCCTACATGCCTAGTTGTATACGTCCAGAAGTCAAACTTCTACTTGATCCACGTATTTTGTGTAGTGATTGTTCTAAAAAAATATAAGCTACTGTGCCTACTCCAGGCAGTCTCGTCACCACGGGGGAGCTTTGGTGGGCTTAGCCTCCCCAAACAAAGTTCCAAACCCCCCAAATTGAAACATGAAATACTGTAGGTAAATAGAGTTTTTGCGTTCAACCCCCCCTGCACAAACGTTTACGCCCTCCTGAAAAAACGTAAAACCCCCTATTGAAGACTTTCTGGCGACGGTTCTGAGCCCAGGTAGTCTTCTCTTATTTTGTACTGCATAGCAGCAAGACATCTTTGGTGCTTACGACCAAAGTGGCGCATTTGCGCAGCCTGTTTTTCAGACAACCAGAGTTAATTGTGTAATTAGAAGAGTCTATTTTGGGTTGAGTAGTCAGTTAGTGTATAATATGGATGTTAACCGTTGCGTCCACGTAGGCCTTAGTCTATATTTATTAACGTTTATAGGCGGTTTGAGATACAAAATTTTATTAATCTAAGCATGTGCCATGCACCAGGAGATTATTAACAGTCCAGGCATCAGCAAGGTTTATGCATGCGTATTTCGGCCAGTGAAAAGCCCAATGTGCACGCTTCATAAGCATATTTCACTTAAGCTCATGGTAAAGTTCATCAATTTGCGCTAATGAAGGAAAACGTTCATCGCGGCGCACATGCTTTGACCCGCCCATGTTTGCTCTTTCAGTAATAATGTTTTGATAAGTGAAAGATAGGATTGATGCTGATTTCCTGCAATTTTTTTTACATTTGCATTTCATTACGATATCTTTAAAAATCGTCGTCAATTAAACGAAAATCATTTACAACCCAATTCCTTTTGTTAAGTTTATTCAAAAATTTTAGTGGGAAACCAGAAGCCTATTTTGGGTAGTTGCGCGACAATGTTTGTAATTAGGCCAAATTTGCACAATCTGCAAATGCTGTTCATGTTATGAATTAAAAATAAATTTTCAGAATGTCTAGCCACCCTGCAAGCATGAAGGCCCCCAATGGAAGACTTTATGGCAACGGTTCCGCCCAGGCCCGCAGACACGGGGGGCATTTGGAGGCAGTTACTCCCAAATCTTTTTTGTGCCTCCCCAAACTTTGTTGTGCTCAGAAAAGTTTGTTTTAAACATATAATAATAACAAAAATTTTTCCCCTAAAAGTGTATGTTACCACCCAAACCTTAAAACTTGGCTACGGGTCTGGTTCTGCCAAAACTGTGTCTTCAATTAGGATATTTTGTTTTGAAGGTCATTCGGCCTCGAGTAGCAGAATAATATAACTGTTTTATCATAAATCACCATTAGGGGGGCCCCTGTAAGCATTTTGAGGGGGGCAGAGTTGAGCTGATACGGAACTGTTAAAGCTACTAGCATAAATGCCGCGGAAAAAAAACTGAGTACATCGCAAGCGGGTGGTTTCCAACCCCAGATCCAACATGTGACTTGGTTACTTCAGGTTTTTGCGTGGATTTAGCCTACTCCGTCTAACATTGTGGCTGATTTTAAAAAGACAAAAATATTCCCTTTTGATTAACATATATTTTCTGATGACGTTTGTCCGTTACGTTCCGTGACGGATCATCCTAACACTCTTTGAGAAAAGAAATTTGATCGGGATGGTGAAGAAAGTTTTCATGCAAACTCTGAAAATGCAGCATCCACCAACTATCATATAACTATTGAAGAAGCACAAACATTTCAACATTCCCAAAAGTCAGGATATCACAAAAATACGAACCAGGAAGAAGCAGAAGTCTTCCGTTATCTCTGACTCAGCCTTTCAAAGCAAAAACTAGGAAAACAATTGTGTTCACGGAAAAATTACAGATATAAGTAAACATTCTGAAGCAGTAGCGCAGCCAAAACTTTTGTTCAGGAGGGGTCAGTCACTAACGTCGTCTTGGGTCCAACTCTCCCATCTTCTTAGTTTGTAACAGTTGAAAATTGATACAAAACCATCAGTAAAATCTTAAAATCTTAGCAAGTTTGTTTACCTAGGTCTCCAGGACTTATAACAGTAGCAGCACAGAAGTCCGTGAATCGTCTCATGAAGGCAGCGATGCTGTAGTAGAACCAAATAAGAGAACTATGTGCTTCTGCAATACGGTTGCAAAAAGAGAAGTTTTTTTCTTTGGGCAGGTGCTGAAATAAAAGGATGAATAAAGAAATTTAGAGAAAAAGTTTCTCAAAAAGCATCTCAGCAGAATTTAACATAGTTTTATTGAGCGAAACATAGAAGATATTCATGCGGTCCCCTATTTCTCCTCTTGTCACATCAAGTCCAAACAACTGAGGTTTGGCGTTTCAAAGTTTACTGTGAACCTTCACTGGTTCTTTTCATTGATGATTTATTTCCCTTTGCTTGGACCAATGAAAACATACCTTGTTGCATTATTGTTCAAATTTCGGGATTGATCTTTGAAACAATGTTTCGTTTTGGTTCACCTTCAACAAATTTAAACCGGAGATCCACTTTTTATAAGTTGGTAATTGCCAGTGATAGCGGTATTCACGAGTGACGGAAAATGGAACAAGGAGATTGATATGTGGATTGGTAGAACAAACACGGCTCATTGTGAGCCTTATCGCTCTGTGGTCACAAAACGGGAGCTTTCAGCCACCGCAAAGCCGTCAGTTTTTACATCGATCTTTGTTTCGATCCTCACCTATGGTCAATGGGCATGAATCTTGGGTGATGACCGAAAAAATCCTATCTCAAGTACAAACAACACAGATGGGATTTTTGCGAAAAATTCACAGCGTGACACTTCGTGACCAAGGGCGCAATTGTAACATTCGTACAGCCCTAACTGTCGAGTCACTTCTACGAATAGAGAGATCTCAGCTACGTTGTTTCGGCCATGTGACCAGAACGTCCCACAAAAGATTGGCGAGGCAGCTCCTGCTGACCACACCCACGGGAAAGCGACCCAGAGATTGTGCAAGCACCAGGTAGAATGACTACCGTATATACTCGCTTATTAGCCGCACTTTTTTACCTGGAATATGGCCTGTATTTTGCCTGCGGCTTATACGCGCAACATACCCAGAAGGACAAAGTTTTTTATCAGCAATAGCCTTGACGACGAAAATGTAGTTTATTGTTATGGGGCGAGGGACCGCAAGGTCATCGAATCAAGCCCCTAATAACGCAACACAAACAAAACAAAAGGCACATAAACAAGAGTAAACAAACGTAAACAAAACGCAACATAAAAGACACACAAC
>Ga0210059_1010824_pt1 | contig 14044 bp, 7 predicted proteins | sample Ectturendosymbi2_FD_188042 | JGI IMG/M metagenome (GOLD analysis project Ga0210059, IMG submission 188042) | Ecteinascidia turbinata endosymbiont from Florida, USA - Sample 2 (SPAdes) (version 2) | ecosystem: Host-associated > Tunicates > Ascidians > Unclassified | place: Key West, Florida... | reverse complement strand
GAAGGCGATCAACAGAATCCACTTCCTTTCGTTTCCACACAATCTTTTGCTAAAAAATAAGATTTTTCTTCAACATTTTACGCCTTCATTTGCGCAGAAACTTGCGCGAAAAATTGGTTGTTTAAAAACGAAAGAAATGAAGTGCGGTGAAGCAGGGAGCTAATAAATCAAATTACTCGCAACTAACCATTGCACAAACAATAATAATAAACTTTCTATTACTCTGAAAATAATCACCTGAAGTTAGCGAATATTGCACCGATTGCGGAATCGCCCTATTCTGACTGGTGCAGATTTGATGCGAAAATGATATGCAAACAACTTGGGATAGATTTGCATGAGACAATTGAACAATTTGTTGCTTGCAGCTGGAGATGATTTTCTGAATGTCAGTGGATCATAGACAATATTTTGAAGAAAAATTGAAGTCTGTTGGCTCAGTGAAGCAATATTGCTGATTTGTAAAAAGTACTGCAGCAGAGAATTAAACTCTTTGATTCTGTAGTCGAGTTATTCAGCAATAGGTAAATATAGAATAACGTTGCACTGTATCACAGGAGTGCTGCCTTATTGTGCGTACTTTCAGTGTTGTGCTTAAAGTCTGCGATGTTTGCTGTTGAGGAAATCTTTTGCAATAAAATGAATTTTGAAAGACCATGATTTCGACAACATGAGTGATTTTTACAAGCCGAAAACTTTAATGATATAGCAACGATTTCGCGTTTTTCTAATGTCTGAAAACTGTAAACGGACTAAGAAAAATAACGTGGAAATATTCCTTGCAAAGATATGGTAGTAGAAAAAGGCATGAGAAAAGTGATGAATAAAAATTAATTATCCCAGAAAAATAAAGAAATTTTGTCTATGATGTAAATCGTTCATTAACTGATAAAGCATAAAATGCCAAGTTAAATTATTTTACCAGATATATAAGAAGTTACCTAACATTTGACGTCCAGTAATTGATGAATAGTTTTCTGAAGTATTTGTCTAAACCAAGAAAAAACATTGTTGATGCCAAAACCTGGCAATTTATATAACCTGGATTATTCCATTTGTTTGACATTGGTAAAGCTGTACTTGATATTCAGGCATGTATTTCAAAACCTTGATTAAAAAACATACTTTTCTTTCCAATTTTAAATAAGCGTTTCTTTCAAACAGCTTTCTCCCGTGCGATAGTTTAAGTAGATGTTTTCAGATCGAGCCAAGTTAATGTCAATCCTCGTGAACACCTGGCCATTAGTTACAAAATTTTGCAAGGCGTAAATTTCTTTCGGTTTTACACAAATCGTTGTTTCTAACAAGTTTCCCACCTGATGGAGATTCACCTTTGCCTAGAAGCCTAATATTTCTTCACTTTTGGCAATTTAACAAACCTGAAAAGCAAAATCGTTTACTGCTGAAAGTTCTTATCCACTTTCGGAATCCAACAATACAAGATGTTTTCTCCATTTCTTTTGGGATTTAAGGTAGATTTGAGCTTCGTTTCAGCCAAAAATTGAAACATTTTTTACGATTTAGGAAACATTTACAGCAGTGGCTCTTAACCGGGGAGGCGTGCCCCCCTAGGCGGCGTCAACAAATCTCCAGGGGGTGCGAGCCCTTATGCGTCGTAGAACATGGAAAGTTTGATCAATAAATGTACAAATAAACACATTTGTTTTTACAGCTTTTTTAAGTTAGGGAGGCTTGAAACAAAGGATTATCACTTAAGGGAGGCGTGGTAGAAAGAAGTTTAAGACCACTGATTTACAGTGAAATAAGGCAGCAGCATTTTTGTCTCATTGCAAATGTTGTTAGTGTAGGAAAGGCACTATGCGGTTTGTTACAACAAATTTTGTTAGGTTATTAATCGCCTCTAGGACGTGGTTAATATTTTATCGATCATTGTGTATATGTTTAATTCAATCCATTTCTTTAGTACATTTCATGTAAAAAATCGCAAGTTGCAGGCAAAATTCAAGCAATTCTTTATGTGCAAACAAACATTTGCACTGATGTGCAAACAAACAGATCTCTATGTGCAAAAAACAAATTATGTACAAACAACAAACTGAAATATTTAGCAATTTACGAGAGAATGTTAGCACAGTTTTGAGAAACAACAAAGCAAATGCGCGTTTTGGTAGTAACAGTAAAGTTATAACGTGTTCAAGATTTGCAAAGTCAGAATGTAAATGAAAATTCTGGATTGAAGATCTTCTTTACAGCAAGAGCAAAGTTTCATATTCTTATTTATCAACTGTGCATCTTGATAAGTATCTGCATCTTCAGCATCGTCATTCATCTGCTTCGGAATGGATCTCCATCTTTTGCAAAACCATGCGCAAAAGTTCGGTTTGTTTGCTCAGGGAGGCTTGGACTGCTTTTACTCTGCACAATAACAGTTGAAACGTGAGAGTTTGCTGAAAAGACAGCAAGTTAGTTATAATTTGGAGAGGTGAACCGTTTTTTCAAACCCATTTCGATGCTGAAAATCAAACAATGTAGTGGTTTAAGCTTAAGTTTCTTGACGTTGCCATGTGGAGCGTGCACCACATTGGACCTTGTGCGTTTTCACAATTTGACTTACCTCTGTTTAAGTTTGTGCATCTCAACTTGCAAATGCTCCATATTCAGATCCTTATGAGGTTCAAGCGCGCTGGTGAAATTTTCCCGTTTGCTACTGTGTTCACCTATCTGTTAAAATCAAGTAAAATACTGCTATGAAATTATTAATATTTCCAAGAACTTGACGAACAAAACAAACAGATCAAAATCTGGAAAATATGACATCTATGCTTTCTGCTTCAAACCTGGTTCGAAGGTGTTTGTATTGCGAATAACTCAAAATTTTTTAATTCTAAATTGACGTTTTTATGTCTTAGGGTAACCTTCTTCAAACTTAAGTGACAACATTTGTGAAGTTATATAAAGTAAAATCTAATCTAAATTTGCAGTGTTTTGCTCTTTCAAATTATGACATTCCAAACTTTAGAACGTCCAGTATCAGCACGTTACTGATTTTCGCTTAGTTGGTTCACACAAAGGTCAATTTGTTTTGTTTGGAGAAAACGTGGAATCTACGAACAACTTTCGAAAAAGTCAAGCGGGTGGAGCACCACCCTGTTGTGGTATAAGCGAGAGTTTGAGAAAGCAGGAAAAAAAGGGTTACTTTACTACGGTGAAAATGACAGTACTGCATTACGATTAATGCACTAAAAATGTATGAGGGAGAGAGAAAAAAAAATGCTTATGCACAAATAAACGTGATTATAACCGGTGAAGTTTTCGCAGTTGAGTTCCAGCAACAAATAATACCAATAATCAAAGAAGCGAGGCAATAAACTTCCCATATTAATGTTAAACAGCACCGTGACCTGAAATTGTAAACTGGTCAATTTGTGGCATATTGGATTCTATAGTGCGATGTATCAATTTAACTATAATTCAAGCAATGTTTACATCATAATTCAAGCACTGTTTGCATCATAATTCAAGCACTGTTTACAATGTTTACATATGGTTAGCTCAAAACATACGTAGCTGCTTTAATTCATTAGTTAAACCAGTGGAAATTTCCACAAAAAGATTTCATTATTTTTACAAAAACACAAAAAATTTTTCCCACAAAGTATTTCGAAGGAAATAGAACAAGCTTCAATTTTTTTCTGCAGACGCGTTATTATTGTTGGCAGTTTTGTCCTCTTGGTATGTGCGAATTAAAAATGTGTATGTGATACAAATATGCACTGTGTTTCCAAATAATCTGTGCAGTATTAAACCGATCAGAATCGAACACAGAGCTGTTTTGGTTATCTTACCGCTTTCCAAACGCGTACAATCCAACATTTTTTGCGATTGGGATAGACAGCTAAACTGGCTTTATCCACTTGTTTCAGGAAAGCAGTAGGTAATCTCGATTCCAAAGTAGAGTGATATTTTACCTGCGCCATGAAAATTGACACGAAGCGTATTAACAAAGCTTTTCAGTTAAGCTTTTTTATCTGTTTTGGCCCAGCAATCTAACTCAAAAATATAATGAAACATTAGGGAAAACAACTAAGTCTTACGGCCCAGCTATAACAGGGAAAATGCAATAACTAGGTCGTACATTTTTGTGTATGATTTTCACAATTTTTCAGTAGACCAAGCCCAAAGTGTTACAGAGGAATTCATTAAAAGAACCCTACATGGTTCTACTAAACTGACGTTTGAATAAGAGCACAAACTGGATACAATGAAACCTTAATGAACCTGCTAACATACCATAAATATTGATTATGTAAAATTTCGTTCTATTTTATGAGCCCTCCCGTAAGGAGCACTGAGAAATTATTATCTTCATCTGGGCTGAAATGCGACGTTAGCTTTGCGATGTGTTCAAAACTATGTTTCTGTGTCAGGGAAATTCCTTGTCTTGCTTGATACTTTGATAGCTTTAGACTTGCAGAATTAAGCTAAACAATTGTTGATGGGCGGCGTTTGCCGATTTTGTTCAAATAAAAAGCTTAATGAAGGAAGATATGATTTAAGCCGAGTAGCAATTATTCTCAGACTACAAAAAAAACTTTCCATAATCATTTTCTACAGTGATTTTTGTCATTAATGATGGAGCGAACTGTATAAATTAAAAACACTCTTGCAATCACTAACTGCTCCAGTTACATATATTTGTTTCACCTGCATCGCCAGTCGTTGCAATACTGCGTTTTCTCTTATGGCAGCGATGTCTCCGACAGCCAAACCGATCAGCAGATTAATGAGAAGAATGGGAACCAATAAAATGAACACGTTCAACAAGACCAGGGTCATATTTGGAAAATGTATTGTGCTTGGGTCTTTGTCAACCAGTGCTAAAAGAAAGTGCTCAAAGTAACCAATCTCTCCCAGCAACATCGTCATCACTCTAATTATTGATAACCAGGGGGTACGGAATGAGTTGTCCTTCTGTAAAAAAAGATTAATCAATTGATTCGCTAACGATGTGTAGCACATACAAAATGGAAAAAATAACTTTGAAAAACATCTGAAAAAAATTGAAAAAAAATAAGTTTTGAAATATTGACCTGACAGCGGAGAAATGTCCAAAAAAAGGTAAATTCGGAGCTGCAAAGTTGTGATACGATAACACATCAAACATATGTTTAAACACACCAAACACATAACCAACCTCATTTTGCATAAGTAGATAAAACGCGAATCCAAAAGCAACAATGAGAGAGGAAAATACCAGCAATGTTCGAATCAACGTGTAAAGGATTTGCATAAACATCAAAACATATATTCCGACGATGTCAATGCTGTTCAATGAAAACAAAAGCAATTTGAAATAATTCCTGAATGGGATTAAACATAAAACATTTCCAAGAAACCAAGTAGTTAAAATTTTTGAGAAGAATTTCTTAGCCACATATCAGAAAGGATGTTCAAATTAGGGTTCAACAGCGATTCGGTTGCAATCATTTCAACAACATGGCAATGAAGAAGTGTGACTAATTGTTGAAAAAATTGGAGTTAATGTTGGGCAGACAAAGCATTTTGGCACAGATCTGATTGAGGACATCCGCGGTTCAAAGACCAACGAATGGACATGTGACCGGGATAATTTTGTGATGATAAAAAAGTTATGTGACGTTAATGGTCAACAAATTGCTCCTTAAAGATTAATTGTTGCAGAACTACCTTGCACGAAGTGTAACACGAATGTTTTTACATTTAAAATTGCGTTTTTTTGCAATTACCGATATGTTTCATTTGCAGTTTTAGTTGCGTTTAATTTTTGAGTTTGTTTCTTTACACGAAATTCAAAAGTAATGCCTGACGTAATTTCCCTAGAATAGTGGTTTTAATCTGGGGTCGCGACCCCAGAAGGGTCGTGAAACATTTATGGAGGGGTCGCGAGGAGATATTGTATGTGCACAGTTGTATCAGATTTATTTAAAAGGGGTTGTTTGATCATAGCGAATTGCTAGAATGGGTTGCGGTACGAAAAAGGTTCAAACTACTGCCCTAGAAGAATAAATTCAATCAAAGGTTAGAACGGAGCAGATTGAGTTGAATTCAAATTATAAGCTTTTCAACGTCAAAATTAAAAATTTTGCTTTGTGACATCCCTTTACATTGGCCATACACCAGATTCAAGTAATTTCATTTACATTTATTTCTTTTGGTCTAACTTTTGCAGAACATTACAACATCTGCCAAAATTTCAACTACTGTATTGCACCGTCTTTTCTTATTTCTTTCGGTCTATAATGAAATTATTATTTTTTAAATCCTAGACATCCTTCGTGAAGCTGAATTTAAAATACAATAGTTCCGTTCAATCTTCATCAAAGTTAACATTTACTAAAGTCTTAGCTGCAAAGACCAGGTAACCTTTTCACCAGAAAAACCAAGATCAACCTTTGGAGACTTGAAAATAGTTTTGTCCACCATTTGATAAACGTGAATTCGTTTTGCGATTGACCTAAGTTTTCTCAACTGTCAATACGCGTACCTAATAAACTGTTTTTTCTTCTGAACTAATCATATTTATTGTCGAATAAACTTCATTTTCACCCGTTAAAATGACTTAGCTATTGATGAAATTCCATATATGGCAAATACCACTATTTGTCATCTGATTATTGTTTTAAACCGCTTTTCAAAAGCAAAACCGCTTGGCTTGCTACATAACATATCCAATGAATCAACCTTGATGAGGATTGGAAAAGTTGTTTCAATGTGCAAACTACCAAAACTACCTTTTCTGAGGAATTATTTAGCTTGCGGAGTGCTTAACAAAGAGTTGTGGTTCGCACAACCAACATTTTTAACTCAAGATTGAATATTTGTGTCCAAAAACAGTAGTTTGGTTTTTGGCTGAAAATTTCTTAGAATTTTGCAAACTACAAAATCAACACAGAACTTGTTCAAAATTATTAAAGCCATAAAGCAATGTTGATAATGAACTTCTCAACATTTACGAAAAAGGCGATCAAGTGTTTTTAATTCTTAATGTTATGAGTGCAGTATTTAATACATTAATACAAAACTTACTCTTGCAAAAACAGCAAGGATTTGAACCAAGCTAGAAACAGGGCCAGGGATCCGAGTTCAAATTGCCAGTGAAAAGGATGCCCAGTCAGGAATGGTGTCACATAGGCCAAGCTGGAAGCAAGCAAAAGCCATTCCCAGACCGCGTTTAGCGAGAAGAAGTAGCTTTCTCTCTGCAAGAGACAAACATAAATAAGTATTTGATAAGCAGTTCGCAACCGAGATACTTGCAGCGCTTGAAAGAGCATCACATTGGATAGCTTCAAGAGTGGGATTTTTGAAAGAACAAGCAATTTTTAAGCTTAAACATCACAACAGATTTTCTTCAACAATTATTGTACAAGCATATAAATGTCAAATAACAAATACAAGAAAATATATCAGACCATCCGTTTGTGGTACGTTGATTTTAATCTGTCAACTATATTGTCAATGAAAGGAGTTATCTAAGTTACTGCATCTTGCTTCAACAAGCACGTGAGATTTAAGCTTCCAAAAACTATTGCAAAGAAGTAGCTGATGCTGGAGCAGTGTATGAATTTTTTCATAAAAACTCACCAAGCGGAAAATGCGTGTATGTGAACTTAAAAATCCAATATGTCTGGAGTGGGCAAACTTGTTCAACAAAGGAGTCATTCGCAGAAAACCAAAAACACCAGCCAGCAGCAAAATCAGTTTATAATGTCAATACCAATGCGGTAAATAACGCAAGTTTTGCATAAAATGCCCTACATCAAATTGTACAGACTTCTTGGCAACAAATCATACGAATTCGTGTAAACACATTGATAAATCAAAATAAATATTAAATACGAGAGGACAACTCGCTATCAATTTGAGATAATGCTATTCTGCTAAAAGAGCCACACAAAACATGCCGGCAAGCCGCAATTTTCCCGCCATTTCAGTATGTTATACCTTGAAATAAATTGCTGCAAGCTCCTTGATGATTGCCAAACATGACATTGCGATCAGCAGTATAATCATTGAATGTTGGACTGCTGTGAGTTTTCTAGGAGAAGCATCTTGCACCGTTTTATTGCTTCTGAAAGCAAAAGCAGTGCCGTCCACCTTTTTTAAATAAGGAATGCAGACGAAAACACGAAGCAATATGTAATTACCCTTTGGGAAATAGCTGCCCTTTATCCCAATGTGGATTTGTACGAACTGTGCAAGCAATGTAAGTAAGTGAAACCAGAATTAGTAAGTAGATTCCAACAGACACACCATAAAAAAGTCTGCCGTAAGCCAACCTGTTGAAAAATCAAAAAAGTGTTTAAATTCTCTCTACTTTGTTACTACAAGTACAGCAATAGATAGATTTCGTGCAACTGAAGTTCAGTATCAGTAAACGGCTACTGCACATTAGAATTATTCTCCAGAGATTACCACTTCTGACGTAGATATTCCACTGAGACTGGATGACGTAAGCATTCCACTCTGTTGTATTTCACCATATTCTGAAAAGGATTGTCTTGAATAACTACTCATCACGTCATACGTACAGAGCAAGAGCCACAACAGTATGTCTATTGGAAAAAGTAAGATGAATTTTAATGCCACTGAACTACATAAAATCTTTGAAAGTATTGTAGAAAAAACTTAAATTTAAACGAAAACGAGGCTTACGTTTCTAGTTTTCCAAAAGAAGACAATCTTCGATAGCAACATTAATTATGGAAAACATTTTCCAGGGTTAATGTTAATTATGACAACAGTTTTAGATTCAATATCCTCAATACAAGGCGCTGATCAAGAGTATTTTGGACTAAACCTTTCACCAAAAATGGGCATGCACAATTTGTTTTGATTCTTTAACTTCAGATTTTAGTAGCATACTTCTGAAGATGGTGTTGAACAGCAAAATGTTTCATGAAGGAAAGCGCACTGCCTGTTTCTGGATTTTTTCATTTCAAGTTCAATCACGCTACGGGTATTATTGCGATGAAGGTATTATTCTTTTAGAAAGTGATGACAGTCCCTTCCTCTATGCAAAATGAACTCCTTAAGTACTCCACCTAATGGTCAAAATACCAAGTAAGGACAACAAATTGCAAACACGGACAACACAACAAACAAAACAAATTATTTTAACGAAAAACGTGATGAAATTTGCGAAATCATGGCATAAAATATTAGTTGAAGCCTCGAGAATAAGTATGAACTTTTACGTTCACATAGAAGTGGTGATGATTGATGACGAATGCTTTAATCTTGTGTCTACCAACATGTTTATGTGGAGAAATCATCAATGCATCCATTTCTGATTTTAACTGATAAAAAATAGTAATAATCCCCGCGGATTTGTAGCGAACGAAACGCAAGAAAACTTTTTAAACGTTTCTTCAATGTTCTTCCAGACTTTATGTTTCAAGGCAAACCAGTTTCTTACCGAGCAGCAATCAACATGTAAGCCAACAATAATGGTTGATTGATTTATTTATTTTTATATGGATGCGCAGTGTGTACTTGTTCGAAAGTCTTGCTGGAAACAATTTTTGAAAAACAACCATTTTCTTCATTTTTCACTCTCTTACATTAAGCGATGGCAGAGCAAAGTACTGTGTTTCAGAATTCTTGATTTTCACAAGTGTGTGAGTGTCCTTGTGTTGATTGTTTTCTCCGTCGTGTTGATTGTTTTGTTCGTCCTGTTGGTTGTTGCCTTTGCTCCTTTGTTTCACCTCAGCCCACTTCTGCAGCACTTTATCTCGTATTTCTACTGAGGGCTGCAAGTACTGAAATAACATAAATGCGAAAAGCATTTACATGCCACTTATTTCGTGACGATTAATTACTACATAAACGCACACTGAAACTATAATGCTACCATTTCAAATACATTTTACGATGAAATGCATGAGCACTTTTTGTTGATAGCAGGCAATACACTGTAAATAAATGTACGAAAAGAGGTAAATTTCAGGCTATGAAGAAACTATCTAGACAACAGAGACAACTTTTCTCAAAGTGGGTTGTTGGGTGAAATCTTCTTGCTCGGTTTCGTTCAAAAGGTGTGTTACATTTTCTTGCGAAAAGCTGCATGCTCGCATATACTTAACAGTGACACCAATATTGTATATGATCCACCACAACGTAACTGCTGATCTACAGTATATAAAATGTAACAGAAATATGCCGCATTGAAACCGTGAGAAAAAGTTAAAGCAAATCCAATGCTATTTGTCAGGCGATTGTTTCTCATTTTGTATCTAAATCGCAAAGAGTACAAGGTTCAAAAACTTCAACAAAACATGATTTTGATTACCGTAAAACTGTTAATAAAATGTTTTGTAACTACAATTCTCTCCGTCCTAAAACTATTTGCTTGCTATTGTTACAACTTGAAAAAAGCTAGTAAACGAAGCAAAGCGCGTCTTTTGCGCAGTTGTTAGCTGACAAGCAAAGCCACGGCGGACGTAAGGAAAATTTTCGTCTCTCCGTTGGGAGCGTTTATCACATGCCGTGGTAAACTGTTGTTTTCAAAAAAACAGAAAACTGTCTTCAGAATATCAAGAAGACTATGCATCGAAAACTTTTGCAATATCATAGTCAAAGTATAGCTTTAAAGTAGAGCTGCACTCTGCAAACCAGATGCTGTTGCCGCTACGCTAACTTCAGTTATGCAAATAAGCTTATTTGATTATAATTTAAACAAAAATACAGGATTTTTGGCACTTAAAAACCTAACGTGAAAAAAGGCATCAAGATTAATTTAATTTTGCACTCTAATTTCGTGGAAACCTTCATGAAACAGTTTCATGAACTGTAATTCGCTATTTTGTAGAATATTCTATCTTTATTGAACACACTGATTATTTTCTCTACAGTTGCACGTTTCTCCCTTTTTTCTGTATGTTCTAAAAGTAGAATCCCAAAATGTGGCTTTAAGAGCAGCACAACATTTTCTTGGTCAGTTTCTTGGAAACATTCTTGATTGAGACCGATGTACGTTTATCAGCAGAATTTGTTACACATATTTATTGGAAATATTAAATCATATGAATATTACTAAGATTTGAAGCAATTTTGCGTTTTGTTTAACTCTAGATTTATTCTCCGACATTTCAAAGAAAGAGAACATTTGTTTATTCACACAAATTAGAATATTTTTACCTGAAAGTGATACTTCACCCAAAAATTTGATCCTCTTGGATCAGCACCAGACACTTCAATACATCGATCCAACAGAGCCTGAAAGTACTTTCATTTAGACCTTCTTTTCTGGCAATAAACGGCCACTAAAGACATTCGTTTGATTATGGCGTTTGGGATAATACCAGCCTGAGACCTTGACGTATAACACAATACCATTTATCATAGCGTTTGGGGTAGTGCGAGGTTGAGATCTTGCCGTGTAAAACAATATTTAAAACTTTATATGCAAGATACAGTTTTTCTACACCAAATGGAAGGATGTTTGGTGATGATCTGGCATACAGGCCTATATCAGCAATTTAATACATGGTCTAAGTTGACAACATCTCAAAAAGTAGCTTAAATTGCTAGTCATTTGGTGTTAGCAGAAGGAAAGAGAGTCAGTGACGGTTTGACTACATAACATCAGCACTCCTTTCGTGTTTAGTAGATTTTCATGGCTCAAGTAGTCTTTCACTGAACAGAAACAAAATGAAGTGCAGCCAATAAACAAACAAATTGTGTAAAAATACTTAAAATCCAAAATACATCGGCTAACTCATTAGTTATGTTGCGAAACGTACCACGCACACATCTGGTAAGTGCTTGATGAGCAAGGTCATAGGGTTTTGCTGGCTGCTACAAAAACCTTGTGACACATCCATTGCTTCCTGCCATCGATCGTGCTGCTTGAAAAAGGCATTTGGTCAACATCAAACTCCTGAAACCCGGCTGAGCAGATAAAATTAGTGATGGCGAAGCTTTCGGAACCACGTCTGTCGCTTTGCATTCACAAAGGAATCTCGGCAAAATCAACTCAGCACAGCTAATTAACGGAAAAGTTTTTGTACTGAGCAAAATTTGTCGGAAAATCAGGATGGAGCTATTGAATGTACGTCTCATTGTAAACGCCAGCTTGAGTAGGTTATTTGAATCTCAAAAAGAGACTGTCGAGACTTTCGTAAAATTTTGTTGTTTGCAATCTTTAGGTAACACGTTCAACCTGATTTTTCTGAAAAAGTTCAAACTGATCTCAGGACTCTGACAGTATTCACACTGATTTCAAAGTTTAAGTAATTTGAAGAATCAGGGATTAAGATCAATACGGAATACGTATGCTCCGGAAGTATATTCCTAAAGAGCACAAGAGCACAAGAAACCTGATATGTGTAAAACCATTCCTATTTTTCTTTAAGACGAACAACTTGCTATGACACCAGTTCAAGAAGACCAAAATTTTCCTGCTTCCGATGCTCGGCACATTTTCTGTTTTACATAAATTTACTTAAAATATCCATCTCTTTATAAGATGGAGTGTAGCATACACATCCTTTACTGTAGGCCTGCATAACTCAGAAAGCTCAAAAGGCCAACTTGTCAAAAAAAAATTTCCGCGGGCAGAAAAATCTATTTAATTTCAACGTAGAGATCTCGTTGCAGTATGGACGAAATTCTGGAACGACAATTACTTATTCGAGGCACAGCTTTTTCAAATTTTTTTACAATTGAGAAAGCTCTCGCGTGCCGCATGCGGCCCGCTGGCCGCATGTTTTCCAGGCCTGTTTTGCTGCGTACAGCAGTTGCGCAATGAGGGGAATTACCATCGATAATTGAAAAAACGTGAACAACCTGTACAATGAGCAAAGCAACCTCTCGATTTTCATTGACAATCGCTTCGGTGAAGCACGTTGCACCGTCATCGTTTCGTAAAAATGACGCATTCATGTCTAAAAGTGTCGTCACCGCCGAGACTTGTCCAGCTTTGGCAGCAAGATGTAAAGCTGTGTTCTGCGCAAAATAGCCTCGTTGTGACGAAATAACCTCGTTGTGATAGCAGAATAGCGTTGATTTGCCACAGAAATAAAAAATAAAAAGCAGTCCGTTGTTTCATGCTAGTTCAATTAGCAAAGACAAAATTATGAAACTTCGCACAGGCGGTAATACTGCAGAAAGACAGTAGAGGAAAATAATCTTAAATATTTATTAAATTTTAAAATCAAGGCAGTTTCATAGCTAAATTTCATTTTATCGTCTCTGAAAATTGGCTTATTTTCTTCTTTGTTGAACAACCATCTCCGTTAGAACTATCTTGTATAAGCTAAAAAATCAAACGACATGATTTTTTGCTTTTGTTTTTAATTCGCTGTTGGAACTAGTGCTGCCAAATCCGTTGGTCAATGACATTATAGTCAACTATTTTCGACTTTGATTTCACGGGTTTCATCGATGCGTGACTCCATAGAATGGAATTTATCGATGCATGGCTTGGTGGAAATCGCAAAAACTATTTCTTTTACTTCAAATTAAGGGGAAATTCTGAGAAAATTACTACACTTACTCCGTCATGCTTAATCTGATTGAGAAGATTGGAATAAGTTTCAATTAAGATCTTGATAATTTTCGAGTGTCCACTTGCTGCAGCAACGTGCAGTGCGGTTTCTCCGTTCAGGTTCCGATGAATGATTGCACCTCTATGGAACAGGGATTTTAATTGAGTTCCTTAAGTTTGAGAAGTTCACAGATGTTATGAAGAAGCGCTCTAAGCATTTTACTAAATAAAGAATCCAATCAAACTTTGGTATTTATCGTTACCAAAGAGATGTTTTGAACAGTACAGATTTTCATTAAGTCCAAAGGTGTTTTTCGTGTTGACGTCACATAACTTAAAGCGTGAATACAAACATGTACAGTATATATTCAGCACCAGTAAACCTCTACATGGAATGTTGCCACCCCACCTGTTCAGCAACAGCTTCACGACGTTCACGTGACCTTCTTGGGCAGCGAAATGAATCGGTGTCATTCCTGATTCATCTCCTTGATTAATGAGGTATGGACCCTGGAAATTCACGTGCTTAACAAGTTTTGCCTTGCAAAGAGCACAGCT
>Ga0210059_1010823_pt1 | contig 14045 bp, 6 predicted proteins | sample Ectturendosymbi2_FD_188042 | JGI IMG/M metagenome (GOLD analysis project Ga0210059, IMG submission 188042) | Ecteinascidia turbinata endosymbiont from Florida, USA - Sample 2 (SPAdes) (version 2) | ecosystem: Host-associated > Tunicates > Ascidians > Unclassified | place: Key West, Florida... | reverse complement strand
GGGGTTGTGATTACCCCCACCTTGAGCTTGCTATTTTACAAAAACTTTGTTATAAGGCGAGTGTATAGGGCTTGTTTTTTTACAAAAATAAGGGGAGTGTGTGTAGAAGAATATGCCTATTATGTCAACAAACTTCGCTTGAAAACATGAATATGACGCCAAATTGTGACGTCACAAACAGCGCACACCAAATACAAATAGCCATCATCTGACACTGAATGAACCCCCCCCATGAAAATTTTATGCGTATGCCCCTGGCTAGACTCAATGCTTTACAATCAGCAAAATGCACAACACACCACCACGATGCAGTAGGCTATAAGCACTTGCGTCCTGCACAGGGCCCCAACATGGGAAAGTGCCGCCCCGAAAAGTGCCGCCCTCCCCCACCACCACCAGGTGGTGGTCAAGACCATGAAAGAGCATTTGCTATTCATTCTGTTCACCAAAAGTGCTGCACGAGGCATTACCCCCCGCCTCCCCCTTGTTGGAGCCTGGTCCTGCACTGCAGTTACTTGTTAATTTTAAACCTTTCAGTCATCTTACACATATGCGCAACATTGGAGGGCTACTGTTGTTAGATTAGATTTTATTGTGAACTGGTATGTTTCCATTCAAATTTCACTTGAAATATCTTTTAGTTTGACACTCTTAGTTTATTGGAGAGTTTTTAGAAAAGATTTGTTTGAAAATGAAAGACGTAAAGGAAAATTCAGTTCAATGGACAGATTGGGACAGTAATCGTGAATGTCTTAAATTCGACAAAGTAGGTAAACATTCAAGTTCAACAAAAACAATTACTGCTAATAATTATCAACGCATCATATCAGGAAAATGCACTGCCAGCAATTCACATTAAAATAGATCACACTGGGTTACCAAATCCTTTAGGCCACACCAGTTTTATAACCGGAATTAATTTCGCTACGTTTTTTCGAGTTTGTTAGTAACAAACACTCAAATGTTACTTCAGTCTCTGGCCCCTGCGTAGCTGTCGGTTCCCGGAACAATGAACATTGCCGGACTCCCCTTTCATAGGCCCTGGTTGCAATAATTTTGTTTCAAGTCGATCTTGATAAATCATGAAGTCACTTATCAAACTGTTGTGTAAGGGCACCTGTGCCCCCGTTTCCCCCCCTTTCAAAGGACAGGAGGGCGGTGCCCCAGCAATACACCCCCGTTCCGGCGTCCCTGCACATAGCATACATTATGCGTTGCTCGCTCACAGTAGGCTACTCAGAAAAACTCCGAAAATCCGACAGAAATTCCACCAGATGGCGATGCTAACGACAACTTCACTTCATGCCATTGAAAAAAATTCCTTGACATCCAGTAAGTGAGCGCACTGTAGCGGTACCCAAGAAAAACAAGTGTTTGGGCGATAAACTGGACATGAAAATATGCCGTGAACCCCCATTTTTGCGGCCCACGGGTTGGGTGGCCCATGCCATGTCTCAACTACCCCCTGAACAGATCTCATGTGTTTAGATAAATTTCTGATGTCTGATCTTTTAATGACAAATCTGATCTGGACTTTATTGGGCTGTTGCTTTTGTTTTCCACATTTCCTCTCCTTTTTTAGGATAAAATAATGTTACTTTCGTTGGTTTTAGGGGGGATTGCCTCAATCGCCCTCCCTTTGATCTTTTCCAGCGTCCCTGCATTTGTGGTTGCTTATCGACATGATTGTAAACTGAAAGAGTTCCCTTCGCTGCGATGAGACTGAGAATAACATTTTGCGATACGCATGACCGACTTCACCATATAATGGCGACACTTCGTTATACAGAGAGGTTCATCGCAGGGTTGCCAGATTGGCCATTCAATGGCCAATTTCGAAAAATTTGGCTATTTTTTAACTGCGCTGGCCATGAAAAAACGCATATGGCCATTTTTTGGTTTGTCACTGTAAAATTAAGTTTTCATTGGATATTTTGTGTTTTTGTAGTTTTTGGACGGTCTTCATTTCATTTCATGTCACTGATTGTTACAGTAACAACATTCATTTCAACCTTTTATTGCTTTGAATTGTATAGTAATGATTTAGCAGGTTGTATGCAGATGCTTCAGTCGGTGACAATCTTTCAGTTGCCATTGGTTAGTATCTGCTGCGCTCGTACTGTATTTGAAGACTGCTGCACTCGGTTGTGTGACTTGTAATGTTATAGTTAGAAGTATTTTGCATTTTTGGTAAGATTTTACTTTAGGAAGTTTCTCATCACTTTAACAGTAACACTACTCTGCAGTAACTTGAACTTCAACCTTCTAATCTAATGTTCAAATTTTGTAGTAGGCCTAATTTTTATCCCTTGCAATCTTGTAGATTTTATGCAAGTCACCCAACCAAATGCTTCAGTTGGACCTGTCATAAGTAAATATTTGTCTCAAGTTTTCCTGTCCTTTCGTTCATATGTGAACTTAATGATGGATTTGAGAATGTGGTTAACTCATTATATGATCATCAACGTGCAGTTCATGGCTTTAATCTTTTGTTCATATTTGGAGCACAAGATCAAGTGTATTCTAGCCTTGTCGTTGAATTGGAAAGTTACTTAATTTCAATTGTTAAACTCAGAAATGGGTCAGAATCGAAGCATGTATCTACAGTAGTATTTAATATATAGTTCTAAGTTTTATTAAGATAGCCTAAATCATAGGTTCTCAAAGTGCTCCAGTCCGTACGGAGCCCCAGGGCTCCGCGAGAGAAACCTGGGGGTTCCGTGATCTATTCGTTTACTTATGTTTTTATTTTTAGAAATTTATTGTGGGGCTCCGTAAATTATGGTCAATCTCTTCATGGGCTCCATAACACCAAAACTTTGAGAACCCCTGGCTTAAATAAAGACAAGTTGTAATAGGTAATTTTAAGTTTACGGCAGAAATTGTTGTTTTAACATAAAAACTTGCTTCTTTGACAAAACCGCATTTTTTCGGCAAAAAATATACTGCCTTCTGAACAATTTGAGATGACTATGAATATGGAAATTACCATAGTTAAAACATTTTGTGATTTTGGCCATAACTTTCTAAAAAAACAGCCAATTTAGCCAGTTTTGGTCAGGATTTTGGCCATAAGCTGTGGAAAAATCTGGCAACCCTGGTTCATCGTGCTTTTTTGTTAGGTACAGTATTGATACAGTAATGGACAGCATAAGCATGTGATTTAGCTTATATGAAACTGTAACGTAGAAATCTGATGTTGAAGCAAGCCCCAATCTGAAATTTACGAGACCGACTGACCACAGTCAGTGGCAACACTGGTAGTTTGTTACGATACTAGCCTGCTGGTATTTACTATTACTATTATTGTGCTTTTATTTGTTCATCAGTATCAGGGTTGAGAAAACCCGTTTTTTTTCAAGAAAAAACAACCCATCTGGTTCTTTTAGGTTTGAAAAACCTGTTTTTTGTTTTTATTTTTTAAAGAAACAAGATTTTGTTCTTTTTTTAAAGAAAACTGAAAAACCTTATCTGAATTCTTTTTAGGTAGTGTCTATTTTACCGCCAAGATGCTGGCGGCAACAGATCGGCTGGAGCTATTATATTGTGCTGCCAGTCGAATATTAGGTCTTGTGGCATGACGCAATACAAAGAAAAAGGTCACTTTGTCAGGAACACGCTGTCCTGCTCGTGGTGTAATGATTAAGTATTGCAGCTGCTATGCCAGTGCAATGGTTGGCGGTTCGATTCTCGCCTTGCTGACTTTCATTTTCTTTTTTTAATTTTTTTAGGCTTCGCTTAGGTGTTACCTTTAGGGGTTTGTGTTCATTGTTAGGTTAGGATTAGGGTTAGGTTAGATTTTTGGGTTAGGTTAGGGTTGTGTTAGTGTTAGCTTAGCATTAGGTTAGCTTAGCGTTAGGTTAGGGTTAGGTTTATCTTGTAGTTATATTTACTTTCTTTCTACCGAGACTTTTGCTGCTGCTATCTTAGTGGCAAAATAGACACTGCCTTGTTTTTGTTCATCATGCAAATAGGTATTATACTCATACTGCAATACAATACAGTGTGATAGAATAGAATAACTTATATAAAGCTCCATCGGTGCCTAGATTGGGAGTTTTTCAAGGCATGTGAATTCTGTGATGTCCAGGGTTGAGAAGAACCCATTTTTTTTGAAAAAACAAACCACCTGTTTTTTTTGAAAGAAACGAGATTTTGTTCTTTTTTTACAGAAAACAAAAAAAACATTCTAAATTGTTTTTATTCCATCATGCAATATCACTATTTTCAGAAGTACACAATAATAACTTGTTATACCTAGTATTATGGCATTTAAGTAGGCTTTTTTAAAAAAATGTTTTTTTTAAGGTCATTTTTTGCAATAGCCTTGTCCTTTTACTGTAACACTCAGTGGAACTTCAGTTCAATCGTCAAACATTAAAAATCGAAAAGTTTGTACAGTATAAAGAATGCTACTTGAAAAAATATTACATACCGAAAAATGTTGCTAATAGCACTGTCATTGTTTAAAAATTTGACAAAAATGTGCCACAAACTGGACAAACATTTGCCATATTCTTTGTTTGTCAAGCATAACTGGTAGCCTTGGTGTTGAATACAAGTGATGTTTTTCCCATGATGGTTTTCATTTTCCATTGTCACTTAGCAGGTTGTATCCACTGTACCTTTGTGTGTTTTTTCATGATGTGAGTAGATCTGTGGAACATGGATGGTTCCATTTCAAACCGATCTATGCATAACAGACCACTCATTCATATAGGCAATGGCTATAGAACAGCTATGTCTAGCACGTGGCCCAGTCAAAGGTTTTGTGCGGCCCAGTTTAGGTTTTCGTTGTAGTAAAAGTATCCTATATACTGACAATTTGTCCTTATTTTCATAATCTTGAATTTGACATTTTTGATGCAGGTGGTCTTCAGTGCCACTTTATCATGTCTGTTACCATTGTAGTTACAATTCGAGCACTTTCGGTATGTTAGTTTAAGCTACATATAGTTTGCTAAGATCAAGTAAGCCTTTCAATGTGCAGCCCTCATCAAAATGTCATTCAATGTGCGGCCCTGGTTAAGATAGTGACAATGTTTAGCTCAGTAAGCCATTTGAGTCAGACATAGCTGCTACAGAACCACCTGTGGATCTTCAAATTTGAAACCTTATTCGACCATCTCTTGTAACGTGACAGTAACGCATGAGGAGAATGCAGTAGGCTTTGTAGAAACATAGTAAACATAAAAGGTAAACCTAACCCTAACCTAACCCTAACCTTAACCCTAATCATAGCCCTAACCTAAATGCTAAGCTAACACTATGCTAATCTAACCCTAACCTAATGCTAACCTAACACTATGCTAATATAACGCTAACTTAATGCTAACCTGTGGCTAACCCCTAAAGCAGAAGTTTGAAAAGTTTTGAAAAAAGTAAAGAAAAAGTGATCCTAGAAAAAGTGGTCCAAAGAATTGAAAACTATTACGAAAACGTAAGGCCCTAAGTTGAGAGGTGAACCTTCAACCACTGGCATGGCAGATTTGGAACCTATCTGTTAGACTACAAGATTGACGCCAGTTGAATGACACACTGACTGCTTTATTTGAACTGCGTCATGCGAGGCGGTATGGCTGGATAAGTTTTGAAACAGGAAGATCCACTGGTGATTCCGTAGCTACTTCCACTCATATAAGGCAGGCTAACTCTTGACGGGACAAAACAATGTATAGAACGAATGCTTGACACTGTGGATATCGTTAAAGGATATGTGATGATGCAATTGGAGTGGAAAAAAGAGCGTAAGAGCATAAAACCTCCGACTCTTTGCAACTCTGGCTCCGACTCCACAATAGTGGTTATCACACACTTTTTTGTTTTGCTGGTGTTTAGGTGTGCCAGCGGACCTTCATTTAAAAAAAATATTCGTCCGCCACCTGTCACGTGACAGTAACGCATGACGAGTGTGTGCTAGACTGTACAGATGCTTGTTAGTAAAATAGAAAACCTAAACAACCCTGAAGTCTAATCCCTAAACCTAAACCCTAAATAAAATTAAGATGAAAACAGTTAAAACACAACTATTAAACCACAAAAATCATGAAGATATAGTACAATTACCCACGGGCATAATAATGGAGTACCACCAGGCACATAGCACCAGCAATGAGGTTCCCAGTGGCGTATCTAGGGTATGGTAGGCATGGTTCATGCCATGGTGCCACTTTGATGGGGGCACAGGAATGGCTTGGTAAAAGTAAAAACTTCTCACTTACAGTTTCTTGAACCTCTATTTTGTGCCACATACAATCATTATGAGCAAACCTGCATCAACACAGTGCCCTTATCTCATGCAGAGCAAGTTGCGCCAGCACCGTTATGACAAAACTGATGTATTGTTACACAAACACAATAGGATGTTACACAAACACAATAGGATGGCCAGATCTACAAGACCTCGTCCTTTATTACACTGCAAGAAAAGCTAATACAGTCCGTGCTGCTGCGATTCAGCCGGCAAGAGATTTGAGTCAGAATCCGGTTGAGACGAGTATAAGTCTGTGACTGTTGGAATCTGACTGTTATGCACAGTTGCGGATCCAGGGGGACAGTTTGGGGCAACTGCTAACCAAAAGGTCTGTGACACCCCTTTTTGGTGCTTATTGAAGTAGAAACAGAAAAATTTAGCTGAAAGGGGCCCACTTGCCACTGTATAAGGCCCACCAGCCTAAACTCAGAGTCAGAAACAAAACTTAATAAATGATGGTGAATACAAATGTGGATGGCTATATTAAAAGCCTAAATCCCAAAAATACTCCAAAAAATGCAAAAAAACAACAAATTACTGAAAATGAAAATAACACTAAAATAGAAACATAAGCTAAGTAGGACCAGGTATTTACATTTAGCTTGCCAGGGGGTGATTCGCCCCTCTGCCTTCTTGTCAGTTACACTATTGATTGCAATATGCTGTGTGATTTTTTTATAAGACTGACTTAAAATTTTGTCAGCCAAATGAGTCAATACAATGTATAAATTATGATAACATAATTACTTGAATGTTTTGATATTCTTTATAATAAAAATAAATGAGTACACTTCAAGTATGTTATGATCCTTATGGACAATTTTTATATTATTTGCTGAAAAGTTTAAAGTAAAAATAAGCACATAATGTTCTGTTTCAAAGCATTTATTTGCGTCATGGATTCTTTTTCATAGAAAATGTGCACAGATCTAATATTGAAAAGGGCGCGCATTTAAACATTGCCACGGGTGCCATTCAACACAGATACACCACTGGAGGTTCCACCAGGCATGTACATTAGGGTGTATCAGGAGCCCTCGACTTTTTTCAAACAATTTCTACCTAGTGCTAAAGTGTTGCATTCTGGTAAAAAATGAGACCTCTAAATTTTTTCGCAATTGGTTGATGTCTAGGGGATACATCGGGACTTCCAAAATTTGACCTGGGTGGCAAAACTTGCAAATAATGAAATTCGGCCATAACTTAGTAAGTACTTAACGGGAGGAACATGATTTTGGTGTCTAACCTTACTAAAATATATACCATCAATTCATTGAAGCTATCAGAAAGACCTAATAAGTTCAGCAATTTTCATTTGCACAGATTTTTATTCGATTAATTTAATTTATTTGTTTATAACAGACAACGAAGTCCATAGTATGAACACACACACTCTGCAGAACACAGGTTGATAAAAACAGACAATACATAACGTAGTACAAGCCATGAAGCCGGCGAAATTACAGGGTTACAGACACTTTTTGCAACTGCGTTGAAGACAGAACAATCGGGTTACAGACACATTCTTAACACTATTGTTAGCTAACACGTAACACTTGTTACAGCACCACTGCGGAGTAGGACGCAAATTCCTAACTTGGTCTAGTCTAGGTAAAATGCGAAAGCATGGTGGCTTGTCACGCCATCGATCAAACGGACACTGCAAAGTTCGATCAAAGTTCGATTAGACCAAAATTATGTGTTTTTTACAAAAACATTTAAACTTGTGTTCTATACTCTTCATCTTGGTCTAGTTTCAAGTCCTGGTGGTATTGCTAATACCACTTATGGTGGAATAAACATATATGCCTGAAATTAAATAGCTGAGTGTGCAAACTTTTCATAAAAAACAAGCAGTGCAGCACCTACAGGCGTAGCCAGGGGAGAGCCCAAAGGGGTATGCCCCCCAAATTGTTAGCATATTTAGTCATTTTGTGCTTTTAAAAGCAGCTTCCCAAACAAAAATGCTGTTGCTCACCTAAAGTCAAACTTTTGGTCCCCAAAGTTTTGGGTTGGCTATGCCACTGGCAGGATCTCCAATGACCATGCTGACAATAAAAAATTGATAACCATCAACAAGATACAATTGTCACCATTGTGTTCCTTCTGTGTCACAAGACTTGGAACAGCAAAAAGGTGTCAATATTCTGTCAATTTCTTATTTCATGGATGACGCAAGCTTGGATGTTTTTTTCTGCCTTGTTCTACCACATGTACGAAATTTTGATAGTGTCCCTAAGACCCCAATGCAGCAAAGAAATCTGATCAGAGTTTTAACACAACGTGCAGCACATTCATTTATCACATTAATGGCATCAATTTTGACAAGAGCATTGTGATAGATATAGCCTGCTGGTGGGTCTGGCCTGTTCAGAGCATCTTCAACCAGAAAGGAATGATAGTTGTGTATGAAAGTAAAAATAACCTAGTCTGCCAAAGTAGGGCAACTGTCAATGTTTTTTTGTAAGCTTGGCTTACCATACCCAGTATTATTCTGGCATTGAAGAAAAAGGATTGTTTTGGCTTGACAGCTAACAGGCAATCTGCCAATGCACTTTTCTTCACCTTGTTCAACTTGCAGCTAAACAATGAGAATGGAACCATTTCTGAAGTAAGATACCAAAGATGGTGACTAAATGCTTTGGCAGCACTGTTTGAAAATGCGCTGTCAACAGCCTGATGCTGATGCAACAGATCTTTGTAAAGTCGCAAATCATTGTAAGGTCATCAACAGTACATTGCTAGTAAACAATCACACACAGTAAATTGGAGTGACAAACAAAACTATATATTCTTTAGCTTTAGCAGCTCCACTCTGGTTGTGATAGTACCTTGGGGTAGTTATAGGATCCTAGTTTCAAGCAAAAATATTTTACTTGCACAAAGCATCTTGCCTGTCTATCTTGCTTTTAGGAATGTTTTCCTATTCACGATAAGCAAGACAAAATTCAACAAGTTCAAGATAATCACCTGCTGTGAAAATTCTGTTACAAGGTTCTTATAACACAATTTCGTACAAGTGGTGGAGCATAACAAAAGAAAACATTCAAGATTGCAACAAGAAACAAAAAATTTAGAAATTTTTGCTGTGCCAAGTCTTGTGACACCAAAGAAATATAGTAATGACAATTGTATCGTGTTGGTGATAAGTAGGGCAAGTTTTTGTTGCAGTAACAAAGCGAGAAAGTTGCATTTATTTTCAGCGAAAGTTGCATTTATGCGCTGTAAGTTGCATTTATGCGCACTTTTGACTGTGAAAGACTTGAAACAACCAATTTTGCATGAAAAAATCGAAAAAGTTGCGAAAAGTAACATGCAAAAATCGAAAAAGTTGCAAAAGTTGCATGCAAAAATCGAAAAAGTTGCAAAAAGTTGCATGCAAAAATCAAAAAAGTTGCAAAAAGTTGCAATATAAAATTCCTGGAAACAGCTCAAAACATTGAATTATATATATCTTGAGTATTTAGGAAGCTGTTGGAAGCTGTAAAAAAAAGTTGCAAAAGTTGCAAAAACTTGCCCTAGTGATAAGGACTGAGGATGCGTAATTTTACGTGAAATCTATTTCCTATTAAAAATTTGCTGATCGATTCCTTGCTTACACCCATCATGGAAAGTACATACTTGATTGGTGATTATATATATATCACTTTTTTGTGTTGCCTTTCCTCAGCATGGGCATTGGAGGCCATGCACTGCTTGTTTTTTTGTGAAAATTTTGCACACATCTATTTATCACGTAATTTCACACGTATGTGCTTATTTCACCAAAAATGGTGGTAGCAGTACCCAGTGATAGCATGACTTGGGTCAAGTTTTTGTTTTGACTATGCCTCCTTGGGGTGTTATGCTAGGTTTTCTGGATTATGTGTTCCACCTAACACTGAGTTAGAGCTGAGTCTTAGCTTTTCACGGAGGAGCCAGCAGCGCACAATACATTCTACAACACATCATGGTTCAATGAAGTATTTACGTATTACGATCATGGCAGTCGGCCTCATACATTTACTTTGAGTCTTTTGTTGGGACATGTGACATAGGAGAGGGTATATTTGTTGCAGGGTTAGGCTAGAGTTGTGGAATTGACTGAGAGTGAACAAGAGAACTATAATGAAACCAAAAAAGCTGCTTTTGCCAAATACTTAGTTCTAAGTAACCTGGTTACGAAAGTGCTGAAACAACATTGGGCACTTGTTTTTTGCTCGTTAGGAGCTTGAAACATCATTAGACACTACCAACTCGAAGGGCTTGTGACTCGACAAATATGATGCAGACACATTGTTACTGGCAGCACCACAAGACTTGTCCAAGAAGAAGAATACATAACAAAATTTTGAACATTCTTGTGAAAAACACATAATTTTGATCTATTCGAAAAAAATCAGTGCAAATGTAAATTGCTTAGCTTTTTAAGTCTTTCTGATAGCTTTAATGAATAGCTAGTATATATTTTAGTAGGGTTAGACATCAAAATCATGTTCCTACTACAAGTAGTTACTAAGTTATGGCCAAATTTCATTATTTGCAAGTTTCGCCCCCTGGTCAAACTTTGGGAGTCCTGATGTACCCCCAGACATCAACCAATTGTGAAAAAAATTTAGAGATCTCATTTTTTACCAAAATGCAACACTTTTAATACTGGGTAGAAGTTGTTTGAAAAAAGTCGAGGGCTCCTGATGCACCCTAATGTACATAGAACCAGCAAAGACAGATTATAAAAAGGTTTAACAGTAATCCAGTGTGTGTTAGCTACATGAAATCCAAACAAAATAAGGTCACTCAAGATAGCTTAAAAGGAGAGCAAGACAATACTGCAGAGAGGCCTAACAGAAATATACTGAAGACAATAAAGCTCACAGAAAACGCAAACATTCGGAAGGCAATTTAAAGTTTGTAAGTTTCATAATTAAAGCATATAAAAAATAGACGTGTGCAGTTGAATAAAATGTAGATGAATTGGCATTTTTGTGTTGGATAGTACCTTATTGCTAACTCAACCCTAAACCTAAATCATTAATGCAAACCCAAAAGTTTTCAAAATTAAAAAAAAAGTAAATAAAAACTGATCCTATCAAGAGGGTAACCTCTGCTGTCAAAGTGAAAGTAGAGGTGAGAGCCGAACTGAAAACCACTAGCACAGTAGCCATAGACATTTTTCCTTGACTATGTACACCAGTGGTTCCCAAACTTTTTCACATGGTGGCACAGTTTTCAAGGCTGTAAAAATTTCACGGCACCCCTGTTGCAGTCCCGTCGCCATGGGGGGGCCTTTGGTAGGCTTAGCCCCTCAAACAAAGTGCCAAGCCCCCCAATATAGAAATATGAAACACTATAAACCATTGGAGTCTTTGTCAAACTTTTAATACAGTAAGAGAGATTGCAGCGCATAAACTCTATTGTTGCTTGCTGCCATGGTGCGAAGGTTTGTGCACATGCTACTCGGGATTTCCGATCGCAACACTGGAAGAATCACTGATTCCGCAAGGACATGAGACTTGATTTAAATGCAATAATTTTTGCCACCTCATATGAAGCTAATTGAGCTCTTTCTGACACGTCACTGCTTTCTGAAATAGTTTCCTTTGCCTTGAATTAGCTTGCAACAATCTTTGAAAATAAACCATTGTTTTAGTTTGAAGGTTAGAGTGATTGGTAATGACGTGTCTTCTCAATTTAGCTGGAACCATTGCTTCATTGGGCAACTTCTGACCGCAAACACACATCGCGGTCTAGGCATCTGTTCATCTCCAGTCCAGTGAAATCCAAATTCTAAATAATCATCGCAGTACAACCGGTGAAACTTTGCTTTTTTCCAATTGAAGTCGATTATGATCTTGATAGTTGTTTGTTTTCCGAAGACTCACTTTTGTCACTATCAAGTTTTCTGAACTCTGCGGCATGGAAGTGTGGGTCCGCAGCAGAGATGGACTGGACTTGGATTGGACTAGATCCCGACTATAGCAACTTTTGTTGAATTTGGAGTAGATCTAGAGTGTAAAGCACTTCAAAATTTAGGATCCGGACAGGATTTGGACTGAGTTAATGGAAAAGAAATGTGGCATTTTTTTTGTGAAACGGCTGTATTTTTCCAATGTTCCCGACTTCATTTGGACTTGAAAAATTTTTGGACTGTGGTTGGACTTGGACTGACTTCTAAAAAATCAGGTCTGGATCTGGATCGCAAAATATGATAGTCCGCTCATCTTCGGCCCGCAGATCGTTGCTCGGCAACACCAAAAATCAATCTTCGCTTTATATTTACTGCCGTGCAGCACTGTCGCTTCGCGGCACGGTAGGGGAGTCCTCGCGGCACGGCGTTTGGGAATCACTGATGTACACAGTGGTTGCTAATGTGATGAACTTAATGCTTTATTTGAACTGTTTCACATAAGTGGCAGATGAATAATAAAAAAAATTAAGGTCTGTTGGTGGACCTACAGCCACTACCTTTCTTTTTTACATATTTTTATATATTTTATTGCTCTGTGTTTATGTCAGATGCATACTTACTGATTCCCACATTTGTTTCGACTTACCAGACCTGTTCATAAGAAATCCATTCATAACAGATGGGTTCATAGCAGACCATGTTCATAATAGACCTATTCATAACAGACCATGTTACAACAGACAGACTACATTCATAACAGACCTGTTCATAATAGACCATGTTTACAACATTCCATTTTTACAACAGACCGTGTTCACAGCAGACTGTGTTTCCATCCAGACTGCGTTTGCATCAGACAGCGTTCACAACAGGTTGCGTTCACAAGAGGACTTCACAATAGGCCACGTTCACAACTGACCAGATCACAACAAAACATGTTCATAATAGACTACTTCATTGCAGAACATGTTCTTAAATGACCACATTCTTAGTAAACCAGTAGGCTGCATAACAGACCATTTCATATCAGACCTATACATATAGAGCTGCACTCACAACAGATAGATGGCTGATTTTAGTTCTAAAGAAGGCTGTTTATATAATTAACAATGCATGAGACAGCAGCATGTGTAGTTAGTGGTCATGATTCATACAGCAAAATACAAACTGCAAGTTTCTACCATGCTGTGAAGCAACTCCTGTTGATATTATTCTTTAGGTAGTGACTATTAATCCACCTAGCATGACGCGGATGGAATAAAACATTCAGTTTGTCACTCAAGCGGCACTGATGTTGTAGTGGATATGTTTCTGGTCTGCTGTGCCAAAGGTTTTCTGTTTGGCTCTCACCTTGGAAACTATTGTTTTAGTAGTGGTGGTTGCAAGGTTCAATTCATGAGACTACTTTCTCTTTTCTTTTTTCAAAAGTTTCCAAAGTTTAGGTTTAGGGGTTAGCGATAGGTTAGAATTAGCATTAGGTTAGGGTTAGGGCTACAGTTAGTGTTAAGATTAGGGTTAAATTTTAGGTTTGCCTTTTATGTTTGGTATGTTTCTGCCAAGTGTACTGCACTCTCATTGTGTGTTACAGTATCAGTATCACTGTCACATTACAAGTGGTGTATTAATAAGTTTTAAAATATTAAGGTCCGCAGGCAGATGTGTAGCCACTGCCTATTCTTTATGGCAGGTCTGTACAACTTAAAAAATTCAAAGGGCCAAGTTGATCAACATAAATTTGCTGTGGGCCACAAAATTCTATTCTACTTGTTATGCCATAGCTTAGAACAAGTTCTGAAATGACAATTATATCTGAAGTCAAGTTGTTGCACTAAAGCATTCACGAGCCATACTTTCACAGGGTCTGCTTGCGATATTGATGCTAAAAGTACAGAGGTTATAGTTCAT
>Ga0210059_1010818_pt1 | contig 14048 bp, 7 predicted proteins | sample Ectturendosymbi2_FD_188042 | JGI IMG/M metagenome (GOLD analysis project Ga0210059, IMG submission 188042) | Ecteinascidia turbinata endosymbiont from Florida, USA - Sample 2 (SPAdes) (version 2) | ecosystem: Host-associated > Tunicates > Ascidians > Unclassified | place: Key West, Florida... | reverse complement strand
TTTTCCGGTATTCAAAGCCTCTTTCCCGTTTTTCAAAGCTTTATTTTGTCATAATGTTTTTACAATACGCGTTTTTGGGATTTAGGGAAGGAGCATTGCTTCTTATTTCGTGGGACAATATCGGGAATTGTAGGCCATTTGTACTGAATTTTCGAGCGCAAGGGATATCTGGAAGAAATGAACAATCTACCTAAACGCCATGCCGCGGGGCCCAGAAAGTGCGGGGCCCCCTGAGGCGCGGGGCCCAATGCAGCTGCGTCGGTTGCATAGGCTTAAGCCCGGCCCTGTTCGCAATACTCAGAAACAGTTGAGAAATGATAAGGAATCCGCATGTGGGTGTTTATCAGACGACTCCTGACAATAATTGCCATTTGCTTAATTAACTAGCGGCTCCAAAACTTTTTCGAGCGTGACTGAAATCTGAGTTTGGTGAACATCTTGCCACCCAAGCCTCAAACAACGTATGTTAACATGACAAAAATGTTGATTGTATGAATGATTTTTGCGGTAGGTTTTCAATGTCAGCATTCTACTCTTTTCTTAAGTGCCCACGCTACACTGCAAACAGACAGACAAGTTTGAAACATTACAACTCAGGTTTAGGTTTTTGATCGCCTAGGCACAACCTAAATTCTGACCCTTTGCGAAATCGCAACCCTTGTTTGGGCCGCGACCCATACTGTGGGAACTACTGGCTTAAACGCTTAAACCTGTTTCAATTTGTAGATTTGTATCACTTCATCGCATACTTTACTTCAAGGAGGTGTAAAGTGCGCTGCGCAGACGAAAGCCGGGGTACCCGCTGGAATGGCAAGAAAACGAAGTTATCACCTTCAGGCGAGATGCTAAAATCAACACCGCTGGTTCAACTTCCAGCGGTGAATTGCAGACAGCCTTGTTAATTGGCTTTGCAAAACAAAAAAGAGAGTTGTAGTTTCATTACACATCTTACTCTGTATTTTGATTTCAAGATCACTGCCTAATCTCAAGGAAAAGTACATGATTGCTTCCAGACATAAACTTATTCACAACTGCATCACATACTCCAAAGAAAGTAGAAGTGTAATGGCCGCAAAGTACCTCACCTACGGGCGATTAATACACCACACACAGTATGCACGTTCAAGATGGTGTATTGTACAATGCACGCCGCTGCAACAACTTTGAATTTACGATTTATTTGATGATTGTTGGTTTGCTAAGCACTAAAACTATTTCAGTATTTAAAATGTCAAGACCAATGGAATTGTAAAATGTCAAGACCAATGGAAAAATTGTAGAAGCACTTTCATATTCTGCAGTTCATTAAATCCCTAAGGGGGGCCCATTTTTTACATTTAGCTTGCCAGGGGGGCGGCGCGCAACCCTGCCCCCCCGTCAGTTGCGCCACTGGCACTGGGTGGTGGCTTTAATAACACGCAATGTAGGTAACAAAACTTGTAGAAAATATTTGCCTTGTTTGCAAGTCTTCAAAAACATTCAAAAGATGAAGTTTTGGATGACAATTATGGCAGCATCTTTACCGCACTCGAATTTGCATCTATTGCGTGCAATAAAAAACAAAACGTTTTCGGAAAATCTAAAGAACTTTTACAATTTTACAGAGCTGTATGTTACAAAACCCATGTATTCTGCTGGGGTCACAATGAAATTATTTTCTCAAGTGAAAAGAGAGGCCAAAGTGAGCACAACTGTTTCTGTTCGTTCGAACCACGAGTCATCCTGCATTAGTCTGTTGGACCATACACATGCATACAGAATAAACCAAAAGTTCAAATAAGCTAATATCACTTTGTCAATGAGAGCGCGCCAACACACATAGGTCAAAGGTCACTCTTTCTCCTCTTGGCGCTCTGCCGACGCGGTGTCATTTATTTGCTTTGCTGAACGCGTTACCCCAAGCCAATTTTTGTATGCACAGCAGTCAGCATGTTTGAAGGCAAGAAATAGTTTTATGGTTGGCTGAAAAGGTTTGTGAAATGCGAACTTCTGCGCAATTTTGGATTTTCAACAAAGTGGTGAAGATTTGCAGCAGAAGAAATGCGTACGAGGTGACGCAAAAGAGCCTGCTTCATTTTCAAAACACCGTAAGTTTAGGTTTTGTGCTGAGCTTGTCTTTAGCTTCTCAATGTTTGACTTAAGCTATGTATTTCAACACGAACCTGAAGCGGTTGATTGATGAAACTTTGTTGGGGCAGATGGTGACAGAGAAATGTTAGATGTTGGTCTATTTTCAACAATTTCCTGAATTCAGAGCTGATGGTGCGTGTTGTTGCCTGAAATTGATAAAATCTTGTAAAAAGTGCTGATTGTTTCGACTGCGTCAGCTTTGAGGAGGCTAACTACTTCACCATCTTGTTAGTTGTCATTAAGATACTTTTTTCCTATTTTTCGTGCTGCAGCACTTAAATGTTAATTTTGCAACTGCTTTCTCCTTTGGTATAGGCCATCTCAAACACTACCGGTTTTTACAGATTGCAAGCACAAGGAACAAGGAGTGCTATCTACAGATTCTTAGGTTTAGGACTTGTTTGTGTAGAAACGGTCAAACGGATGTCCAGATTTCACCACATAGAGCACCACTGTATTTTTGTTCTTGCTAATGCAAAAAGGGCAAGTAGGTCATAACAGTTCTTTTACTTATTTATTCGCGAGAGTGACACACACGCCAAAAGTAATTTTTGGATATTCAAGCACATTGATATTTCAAACGCGAAATAGCGACGGTGTGCCTTTATATCAGCAGAATCCGTTCGCTAATATATTCTGCGCTATACAGTAGCTCTCTTACATGCCACCTCATTCAAAACTTATTTAATACTTGATTTCGGAAAGCGTTTCAAAACCTCAAGCAACGCTTGATTTCTGTGCCTTTATTTTAACTGATTTGGAAAGTTTAGGTTATTAGCTGTGATTTTGAAGAAAGCTATTTTCTCGAATATATTTTGGATTATTTTTATATACAGGTGAATTTTCAAGACGTGTTTTGTAGTTAATTTGGCTCGGTGGGGTAAAGACCTAACCTGCTGTTTAGTTGTTTCTTCTTGTTAGGATTTATTTAACCATACAAGACAACATTTTGGATGAATCGGTAAATAACTTGGACTCAGTTCTTTTCTTGTTGCAAAGGTTCAAAAAAGTAAGAACTCAATCACTGCCTTATCGCTTTTTCCCAGCGTGTGTTTCAACATAGGCAAAAATTATTTTGAGAAACCCTAATCTCGCAAGTCAAGATATCTGAAAAAAATATGTGGAGACACAAATTAATACATGCCCGTAGCCACGGGTGGGGGCATTCTCGAGCTGTGCCTTTTCGAAATTTTGGTGTGCCCAGAAACGTTTGTTTGAACATATAATAAAAACAAAAATCTTGCCTGGCCACTGGCCTGAATTAATGTGTGCTGGTGTACTGTTAAAGATAATTAAACAATGCATTTTGTAGCTGCAGTATGAAAATCATCACCCGAAAAGTATCCAAAATCCTGAAGAATATTGGGCTGAAGCCGCAGAAAAATTGGTGTGGTTTAAAAAATGGGATCAAGTACTGGATGTTAAAAACTTCCCCTCTGCAAAATGGTAAGAGAGGTAATGTTCTATATGACCTTGAATTTCTTTACAAAATTATGGTGTTTTGGTGAAGATTGTTGTTTTGCGATGAAAATAGCAATTTCTGGCCACGAAACTCATTTTGTGATGTAGGTTTACTGGAGGAAAGATAAGCCAGTGCTACAACTGCGTTGATCGACATGTTGGAACAACTAGGAAACATCAAGTCGCCATTATCCACGACAGTCCTGTTACTAATTCGGTCACCAAACTAACTTATGCTGATTTACTGAAGCAGGTTGTGAAGTGCTGTATACTTTTGAAATGCAAATAATAAGTTACTCCATCTCAGTTGTAATTTTCTCTGTACGTTATACTGTAGGTATCTTCTCTTGCTGGTGCACTGGCCAGCGTTGGAGTAAGAAAAGGCGACCGAGTGATGATTTATATGCCAATGATACCCGAGGTATGAGTTCAATCGTTCACTGATCTATTGTTTCTTTTCGCCGTTAGCGTTAGGTCTTGCGTTGGATGCTGCACAGGTTATGTTAAGCTCCAACGAAATTACAAATCGAGGAAATGTGTCGTAACAATAGCTCAGTGATGCATAAACGCTTCGAACACATGGAAAACACAGTTTATTCGTACACAAAAACTGTATTGTAGTTAGCAATTGCAATTGAATCTTGCCATCTACTCCACACATCAAAACTATGAAAGTATGTTTCCAATTTTTTTGATTCATTTAGATTTAGAGGTATATGACAATTGCAACTTCCGTAACATCAGTTGCGACAGTTAAGACAAAGCGAAATTACTGCTGGCAGGATTTGTCTTTCGATTGTTTTTGACACGACTGCCTTTTAAGTAAGACCGCCAACACGGTCATAGTAGGCTATGTTTAGATTTTCACACCAACAGTTGCCAGGTTGGTGCAACGAACAACAGCTATGAGAATCTTGTTCTCATAGGTGTAGCAGCAAGCAAATTTTTGGGGGTGCAAAGGATTTTTGCCCAAATTTTCTAAAACTTGCCCAAAAAGTTGTCAAGCAAAGTTTGTCGACAGTTTTTTGGTGTGACCTCCATAAAAATGGCTTTGCTTGTTTATCTGCAAAGGTTGGGCGCCATATTTGAAGTCAAACAACGTTGGACACCATTTTTGCTCAGATTTTAAGGGATTTTGCTTAGATATTTGGGGATTTTGTTCGGATTTTCAGGGATTTTACCCAGATTTTCAGAGATTTTGCCCAAATTTTTAGTTTTTTGCCCAAATTTTCAACAAATAAAACTTTTGGGGGTGCGCTTGCACCCCCTCACCCCCGCATCCTACACCACTGCTTGTTCTGGCAAAGATTTGTAAAGCCCGGAAGAAATTTCCAACAGGAATACACCTCTCTCAACAAACACTTAAAAACTGTGTGGTCTAAAAATGGCGCAGCATCAAAATCAACGGAAATTAAGTTACGACATGTACTTTTGAGTGTTGTCAATTCCAGGCCTGGGTTTTTGTGTATTTTGTCTTTAAAGATTTTTCATGTTATCTACCTGGTGAAATAACCCCACCAGGTTGTTTCTCCGAGATAACTCCCCAACCAACAAAAGTCTAAAAAGAACATCTGACTCATTTTGATTGCATTTTTTAAAATAAGACGTTCTGGTCCCAGGTTCGCAATGGGATTTTTATCTGGATACATGAAAATGTGCGTTATGCCCCTCGTTAAAACCCCTTTATTATAGGTAATTAGGTTTTTGTTTGCTTTGTCCACACGGTAGTGCAAACTTTATCCTGCATTTTATGTGGATTTTCTTTGTAACTTTAGCATTTGGCTAAACGCCACAGTGAAGTGCGTGAAAGCATTACGTTTCGGCGGCTGGTTGTTTTGGTTACAGCTTTGACATTGGACACCTCGTTTGTGCTATGGTGTTATCTGTCAAAGAATTAAACTCCCAGTCTAGGCCTTGCGTTTATGTCAGTTGCTTATCCTCTGTTCTAGTGTGATAACTGAGGTTGATTACTGTCATATAATCTATCAAAGCCTCCGCAAGTAGCTACTGGCCAAAACACGTAGCGCTTGCCTTGCATCTAATTATTTACAGAAAGATGTTGAAATATTGCATTCTGCTGAGTCAAAGCGGAATAACACGCAAGCAAGCAGTCCATGCCAGTCACGATAATTGTATATATAGTATAGATGTGCGATGTAACGACTATATGCGTGCATATATCGCTTGTCTTCAAAAGATGCGGAGTGCTGGGAAATGGTTGCACCCCCATTGTTATACAGACGAATCCGGTTAATCGCATAGCCAATTTGCCAAGCTTTTTTATGCGTTCAACCAGAATATGCGATTATCCGTATGAAACAAATATCCACAAGTTTACCGCCCTACTCGACTCCTGTCCACATGCTTGCTACTGACACCGTTGGTATGTTATAACTTGACACCAAACGCGGAGATTTCTAGAACTGTGGGATACAAAAGTGCTTCTAGATGTTCTAAAAATCCTATGCGATAAAGCGGTGTATGCGTTTAACCGGTATGCAATTAGCCGAAGTCGCGGTATCATGTTTCTGCTTACACAGCGAGTTCATGAATATATATGAAAATAAGGCGGTTTACCGGCCAGCTATTGAGGGCAAAGCGAAAATGTATATCGGGAGCTACTAACCTGCGCCATGGAAATTCAAGATCACATGAGCTGGAGGCAAAACATGCATAAACATTTATACGATACAAACAATTATACATTTGTAGCGAATGTTTAAGATCTACAACAATTTTAATCTCTTGTTATATTGCAATTACGAAAGAATGTCTTCCCTTGTTGCAATCACATTGGAAGTCTTTTATTTGGGCGTCTCTCATTTACCTTGTTACCTCGTAACCAGTTGAATAATGTGAAAGTTCTGGGTTTCCATCTATTTACTCGAGAAAGCACCTTTTTCTGGAAATCTGCATACTGCGAAGCTTATTTGTTCAGTTAAAGTTATGTTGTACTCGCACTTCTGGTTAGACATTTTCAAATGGACAATTAGGTTGCAGCTGGTACAGCGCAGGAAACTGTCTTTGGTCAAAAATGAAATCAACATTTCATAACACGCTTTTATGGCTTCGGCCTGAGGGAGGCAGGGGTGTGAAACGCGCACCCTTGCAATCTAAAAGTAAAAACCGGCCCCCACTTAGCTTATATTTCGGCATTTAGTATTCTTTTGGCTTTCACAAGATTGTTGTTTTTTGTGTTTATCGTAGTGTTTCCTGGTGATTACGGGTTTTGGTATGGACATCCACATCCGGATTCACTATCATTTCTCAACTCTTTTTCTGAGTGTTGTCTAGTGGGCCCCATATCAGACCAGTGGGCCCCTTTTAGCAAAGGTGTCCTACCCTGGCTCAAACCTCTAGTTACCCCACTGCTTAGGCCTGTCTACTTCACGTTTTGAATTTGAATCTAGGTCACGCTTACAAAAGATTGGCAAAATTAAAACATCGCTTTGCGTCAAAATTTAACAGATAGAATATTCATGATACATATCGCAAAACCAGCATGAACGTTCTGCAAGCACGAGGGCACGGTTTGGAGTTAAGAAAAATACACTACGTATGGAGAAATTAAAGTAAATATTTTAGAATGGAGCGTGGATGTATATATTTAATCTTCAAGTTTTATTCAAATAGAGTGAACCGAAAAGCTTGGCAAGGGTTGAAAAAGTCACATTCAATTTTAGTGATATTTACACAGTGTCTTTTGTAATTGAAAGCTTTAAACCTGAAATTCTGTTTACTTGTCCGTAAATGAAAGTCCATATACTGTACCTTGATCTCTTCAAGCAGAGACGTGCAGTTTTCCTCATAAGACGAAGTGCAATTCAAACACCAGTTTCACGTTAAAGCAAAAAAGAATTAGTTTACGGTTTTCATTGGTGAAAAAACGCATCTAGTTTCACAAAAGAAAACAACAAATACACAAAACAAATACAGGTCTCATAAGTTTATAAAGCATAAAACTTTACTTTACGTTCGTGCAGGGAGCTTGACATTCTGAAAATTTGATAAAACTCCACTGATTTATAGTGCTTCATATTTCAATTTGGGGGGCTTGGAGCTTTGTTTGCGAGGCTAAGCCCACCAAAGCCCCCCTATGGAGACGGGACTGTTTGAGTGTTCTACAGCGTTAGTAGTATCGTAGAGCTAAAGTCAGTCGTATAGCAACAAAAAAAGTTCATACGAAAAAACATGCTCTTCTGGTCAAAACTACCAAAAAAATTTTTAGTTGAAAAATTTGCAAAAAAGCGAACAAAATTACCATAAATTTGGTTCCGCAAAAAAGAATAGCAACAGGCCTTTTCCTCCCTTTTGAAAGAATAGGCAGTGCAGTACGCAAAAAATGTCCTCGCCTGAATTACATGTTTGAGTCTCGGTAAATGTAAAGTTGTGATAAAAACAAAGCTTGAAACTCTATTGCTTTTTTACGAAAATGCATTGCTCACAGTTAAAACGAGCTTCTCCTTGCCCTAAAAAACTTAACTTCTGATTTTCCGAAATTTCAGATTAACTGAAGTCTCTTCATTGTTACCTTGCAGGCCATAGTCTCAATGCTTGCTACTGTAAGATTAGGAGCAATTCATGTTGTCGTGTTTGGAGGATTTGGTGCCAAGGAGCTCTCTGTTCGAATCGACGGCTGCAAACCTAAGTTAGTTAAATTTTCATTGTTTAAGTTGGTTATAGAACTAAGTCTCAGAGTGGTTACCGTTTTGATCTTTTTGGTCTCATCAGTAAAGCAGAGAGCGGAGGAGTTGGGGTCGCCAACTTTCGTAAAGATTGCGTGATTTGTCTTTTGTTTGCATAGATCTGTATGTCAAAGAAAGTTTACTACGAAAATTATAGTACGTCAAAGATGTGATTTTGAAAAAAAGTGATGCAAAGCTCTCAATCAGAATACAATCTTACGAAATTAATGAACAAGCTCATTGACAAAAATCTTTTTCACTGCGGGTTGAACTTGCTGCAGGGCGGGAGTGGGTTGTACTTGGTGCGGGTACGGGCTCGCGCGGGATGAGGAATTCTTTGTGAGGGTAACTGAATGTGGAGCCAAAGCACATAAACTCAGTCAGCTCAAAAATCGCAAAATACGTGGATGTATTCAAGTTGTTTGCCAGCATTGCACTTAGACCAGTAGGTCTACAGCAATTATTACATTATGATGTAACAACCCATTGTTGCGAAACATTAGCTCAGACTCTTACCCAGCGCTCTCACTTTTAGGGATTTTGTCCTTAGATTGAAACTTTTGACTCTTTTCAGGGATTTTTTATGGATTTAGGGATTTTCGAAAAAGTTTGAAAATGTGCGAAATGAACAATTTTGGTTCATTTTGCAAATGATATTTGGTTCTATTTTTAACGTTTATCACTTCGATTTTATGCTGCACCAACACAGATTTAGGGATTTTTTTGGTACTCTTTTAGGGATTTTTGGAGTTGCATTTGTGAGAGCCCTGCTCTTGCCATGTGGTGGGCAAGTGACCACTTCCATTTTACAATGCTACCGTCGTACTTGGTGACGTGAGGAATAATTCAGTCTAGCAGCCCTTCTAAACGGACAAGACAGCGCTTAACGCACAGCTGGTCACAACTTGACTGAACCGTGTTTTTTTATCACCTCAAATCTGTTGACTGCGGAAGATCAGATCTGCGGAAAATTTTGATTGCCAATGAAAAGAATGAGTAGCAAGCGATTCTGCTGCTTCTTAGACTTGTTTTCAGGCGTTATGAGCTTTTGCAGCTTTTTCATTACGAGTTTTTTTCATCATGAGTTTTAGTAGGTGCAGGTTTAGGACAGAAAAAGTTCGGGGCGGGTGCGAGTTAGAAGTGTGCGGGTGTAGGGCGGGAGCGAAGAAAAAAATTCAACCCGCGCAGGACTCTAATAGCCACCTTTGGCTTGGTCCATTCAACAACAGAGTACAGCGCTCCTGTCTGGTTCCACATTGCTCATACCCGCTTCACTGACCCTTCATCAACGACGCCTTGCGAACTGTGACTGGATGCCTGCGCCCTACACCAGCGGACAACCTTCCTATTCCCGCAGGCATGCAACCAGCTGAGCTTCGTTGCAAAGGAGCCACACTTTCTCTAGCACGCCGAGCCATGGAGCCTGAACACCTGCTGCAGCACTCAGCGCTCACCTGCCCACCGAGTGGGAATGCACGGCGCCTCAAATCAAGACACTCACTTGTACCCGCCGCACAACATCTCATCAGCTCATCTGATAACAACCTTACGTGCGGTGTACTGGACGCATCACCAATAGAAGACGGAGTGGTTGAACAACCTCACGAGATTCCTACTTTCGTCCCCGACACCGGCACCCACCTTCCCATGAACAGCGTGTGTCCGGCTTAACCACCTCTGCACCGGTGTCGGAAACTTCCCCTCCTGCTTGCACAAACGGGGTATGGGCCCCTTCTGCGGCCTGTGGGTGTGGCGCAGAAGAACAGCCTGGTGACCATGTTGTACTCCACTGTCCAATCCATCGACCTCCTCGTGGAATGCATGGCTTGACGGCTTTGGATGACGAGACAACCGAATGTCTGCTCAACACCAGCCCCGAGCACTCGTGCCGCCCACTAGTGGACAGCAACAACTCGCTCAAACGACGGAGAAGATGATCAGCTTCACTTAAGCTGCATTGTTTGACTCTTTTCGCACTCAAATTGAATGAATTGTAATCCCGCTTGTGTCGGTTTTAAACTTTTCACTGCAAGTTCAGTTTCTCTCATGTTGGTTGTTTGAGAATGTTTCAGCGCTAATTTGTACTTCTCTCATTACTTTACAAAGCATGCAATTTTCTCGTATTTCAGAGCAGGTTTTTGTTACTTTTCAAGGTGATTTAATGAATAATTTTCAGGGAGATTTAATGAAGATTTTTCAAGGTGATTTTATGAATATTTTTCAGGGTGAATTTATGAATTTTTTTTTTCACTTTGTGAATATTTTTCAGAGTGATTCTAACCGCAAACTGCGGTCTTGAACCAACGCGAATCGTACATTACAAGCCCACAATCGATGCAGCTTTAGAGATAGCGAGCTCGAAACCACTGAAGACAATTGTTTATCAGCGGCATAACATGGTAAATTAATGCTGTTTTGTTTATGGTTCGGAGTTACATTACTGTCGGAGTCCTAACTGTTTACGTGGAATGCTTATTTTTTTACGTGGAAACCCATTTTAGTAGGTAACATGCGATTTGCAAACAAAAACGTCCTGAAGTACAGTATGTATGGAATAGGAGTGACCCACTGCTGCGAAATGAAGCAGAAAAAGGGAAAAATTATCTAAAAAATTCTAAGGACTTGTTAGAGATGCAGAAGGATTGGCAAAAACATTGCATTGAATTTAAGTTTGCACACGACCAACCACACCAGCTAAGTGATACAAATGATTGAGAACGCGCCAATAAAACATGAAGACGCAGAGTTCGATTCCCGATTGGTCGCAGAGACGACTTGATGAACGTTACTTGCGGCCTGCCCAGCAGCCTCATCGTGATGCAAGAAAACGGTCCAAGCGCGAGACTGCCATTGACCCGCCATCAGCTGTTGGTCTGATGTTCATTAAAATCTAATAGCAATCATCTCCTGCTGTCCAAAAAATGATTCGAGGTGAAGAAAAAAGTTCTCTAAAGATCTGTGATTTCAATGAAACGTTGTGAACGTTTAATTACCTTTCAGCGACATCAACGTTTCAATGCAAGGTCCATGAGAGCAAAACTGCAGTTAATAAGTTGATGCTGATAACATCACCCTCCGGTTCTCCATTTTCTTTATACTTCGACAGTTCACTGACAAGAAATCTGGTGATGTTACTTATATGAGCAAAACTTAATTTCAAGTAAATGTTGGCAAAGACGGAAAAGTTTCCGGCTGTCGTTTTTGCTAACACCAAGTGATAAACTATTACATCGCATTTACTTAAAGCATTCCACTTGTTTTTAAAATACGCTTTTATAATATATATTTTTATACTTGCATTAATAACATTATCAACGATGTATTTTGAAATTAATAACAACAACGTCTGCAAATAATTAATTTATTACAGTCAAAGACATCTGTCGTGGTGATTTAAAAATAAGAAATAACGTTGTTTAACGAATTGCTAGTTAGTGATGCCTCTGATTCTCTTTTCCGGTAAAACAAGAAAAACTGATACAAACAAGAAAACTGCTTTACTGACCAAATGACATTTTATCTAGTTAATTTTCATCTTTCCTGTATTTCCGGACATTACTGCACCGATATATTTCGCTGAATTAAAAAAATACACTGATGCAATGGCAATGGTATTTTTGAGTTTAAATTTAGTATGGGGAAAAACTCAAAGCTTATTCAAGTTTGTGGAGAACATTTGATCGAGAGTTAAACATGTAGGCTTCCTGAGTTAGCGCATCAATGCTTGTGAGTTTTAGCTCAGTGCAGTAATTTACGGCGAATGCAAAATAAAAGAATGCCTTCTTGAGATTGACAAATGAAAACAGCGTAAAACTTTAAAAGAAACGAGGCTTTGTTTTTCATAAAGCGTATTGCAAATTAGCACTTGACCCGTTTTCGCCGAATTCTAGTTTGTTTTTTTCCAGGATGCTGCCAAAATAAACCGGCCATTCGATATGACGTGGGATGAAGCTATTGGCCAGGGACAAACGCATGACTGCGTTCCGGTTGAATCGAACCATCCGATGTACCTGCTCTACACTTCGGGAACAACCGGAATCCCGAAAGCGGTTGTGCGTCCCACTGCAGGTCATTCCGTTCGGCTCCATTGGAGCATGAAAGCTGTCTACGACGTGGAACCCGGGGAGGTGAATTGAGAGTTTGATGGTTCGATCGAACAAAAATCTCTTAATATAATCCTAGCCCTCCAATAACGCGGATGATAAAATAATGTTGTAATTGTCCTTTTAGTGCATTCGATTCTTGAGTGCGCTGCTTATTGCCTTAAATTAAAACTTCGAGTTTTCAGGTAAGACTTGCACAAGTGAAGTTACAAATCAGAATCCTATTTTGCTTCAAGATGAAAGCAGCTGTTTAGTCTGAAAGTTATGTTGCGGTAACGGAAATCAAACAACTTTGAAAGATTTTTTTAATGCATGTTAATCAAGTCTCAAGTGTCATCCAGGGTTGCGGAGTCGGAGGTAAAATTTCCGACTCCGACCTTCCAAAATTTCTGACTCCGACTCCTGACACCGAATCCTTAACACAACGTGAATGAAGATTTGCTGTCAACAATATTGTAGCAATTAGCACTCAATGGAAATCGTGGTGCACAGCAAGAAATCTCCGTTTCAATAAAAGTTTAATAAAAAATTGTACCATTTCAACAGGAATTCCCAATTAGGAGTGTGATGTAAAAGATGATCCAATTGGACTTTCGGAGTCGGACAAAAAATTACGACTCCGAGTCGCAGCGTTGTTTGGAATCCGATTCCGACTCCATCCAAAAACCTCGGACACCCCGGCGACCCCGACTCCGAACCCTGCCTGTCATCTGTAGTTTTTGACCAATTAAAAGGGTTGTCTGCGGTCTGACTGTTAAAGAGTTGTTTTTTTACTGTTTTTGTGTGGAAACATTCTCACCATCCACTTGTGTTACGTCATTCTAATAACGATCTCAATAACTAAACAACAAACTTTGTGAGGTTTTGCGGGGAAGGTTTTTATTTGTAAACAAGAACTCCTTGCAGCTTTCTTGTTTCTTTTCGTTTGTTTAGGTTTACTGGGCTGCTGCCGACCTTGGGTGGGTTGTTGGTCATTCATACGTGGCGCATGCTCCTTTGCTTCATGGCGCAACCACAGTGGTCTATGAGGTATGGTGAGTGATGCTGTTACCTGTTTTACGGTAATCTCGACATGCATAGGTAGCGCTTTGTTTTGCTGGAGATGTATTTTTCGTTTGTTTGAAGATGCTTTACGCAACTCGAAACCCGGTAGTTTTTTGAGTCAATTCATCACAATCTCCAACAATTTTTCAACTTGTTCAATTGAAGGCCTGCTTTTCAAAGGTTGGATTAAAAAGCTCACACTGAGCTCCGGAATGATGTTGAACGAAACGCATGTGTGGATTGTCGTATTCCAATCACGGTTATGTTGACCACCACTACGGTGAAATTGAGCTTCTACGCAGTACGTGAAATCGTTAGAACACAGGTTCTTAACCTGGGGCCCGTGAACCCGCAGACCGTGAATGTGATTTAAAGGATCCGTGAATGTGATTCAAAGGATCCGTGAATGTGATTCAAAGGATCCGTGAATGTGATTCAAAGGATCCGTGAATGTGATTCAAAGGATCCGTGAATGTGATTCAAAGGATCCGTGAATGTGATTCGAAGGATCCGTGAATGTGATTCGAAGGATCCGTGAATGTGATTCAAAGGATCCGTGAATGTGATTCAAAGGATCCGTGAATGTGATTCAAAGGATCCGTGAATGTGATTCAAAGGATCCGTG
>Ga0210059_1010815_pt1 | contig 14053 bp, 9 predicted proteins | sample Ectturendosymbi2_FD_188042 | JGI IMG/M metagenome (GOLD analysis project Ga0210059, IMG submission 188042) | Ecteinascidia turbinata endosymbiont from Florida, USA - Sample 2 (SPAdes) (version 2) | ecosystem: Host-associated > Tunicates > Ascidians > Unclassified | place: Key West, Florida... | reverse complement strand
GCATATTTTGCACATTCAGAAAATGTAATTCTTGGAATGTTAGCTGAAGATGATGAGAACATTCGTCGAAGAGCAGTGGATAAGATTTTAGAATTGCGCAGTGAAGCATCAGCAACCACAGATATGGAATCATCTACCTTAGCAAGCAGCAGAAAAGATGTTGTCTGACAATTTAAGGTTCCAAAGATCAATGTAGAAGCTACACACTTATGAGCTTACAAATCTTGACAGCATCAAGGATATTTCTCAACCACCTGCCGTGATGGATTTGGATGATACTTCGATTGCTCAAATGCTGACCAAACCTCTGTTCCTGCAGCACCCGTGTCACAACCAAGCTGTGGAAAGACACGTTAAACTGGTAACTGAGGCTGCTTCGGTTGTGACCGGATATGAAAAGCAAGATGGCATGATCCGCCAAAAGATTCAATCCAGGCTGCTGATGAGCAAATTTGAGTCAAAACAACAATTTGTTTGAAACCAACATTTTACATACAGGACCAGTAGTTATGGTAGCACAAACAAACACTGCAAAATGTGTTGCACCGTTTAACTGTGTGTGAAAGACAATTTCATATGTACTTTGATTTGCCTGCAATTATGCTGAACTTGACTAATATTGTAATCTCAATCTGTTAACTGCTAGCTTATGCATGAGAGACTGAGAGAACCAAATTTATCCCAAATGCATATAAATCCTCCACAGATAATGCAATTAGGTTTGACATGTTGAAAATGTGACCAAATACAAGCAATATAAAACAAATGTGCAAGAAAATGGTTAAAATTCAGTTTTTTTCAAAAACCACAAATACTGTTAGGTTTATGAAAAAATGTTCTCAAGAAGCAGATATAATTTTGGTACTTCTGAGCATTTTGAGACCAAAATGAACTTTGTAGTGTGTCAAAAGTTATGTCAATTTTATTAAATATGACCTTTTCGTGACCTTTGTCACGTGGTTGCATGACTGTTGTTACGGTCAACCATCCAAAATCGATTTAAAATATGTTTTTAGCTGATTTGCCAGGATTTAAGAACCTCTTTTTTTTTAATTAAAAAAAAAAGTTTTTTTTTTGGCCCACCCTATTATGCATTGTAGACCATAGTCTAGTGACTAATAAGTGGTAGTCGATAATTAAAAGCTCTAGGTTTTCTGTAGGCTTTCGAGGAATCAGCCGATTGGGCTCTGATTTCATCTTTTTGCAATGATTCAAACTTGCACATATCTGTATTCAAGTAACTTCATTCCACATGTAAAACAAGTAAGGAATCAATCAAGGGATAAAAATTTGCAATTGAGTCCTTGCTTGTTTCACCTTTGGAGTAAAGTTACTGAAATAGTTTAGTCACCAGCAGTGCAAGCTGTAGTCTAGTGTATGTTAAAAGTAAACACTATTAGATTCCTCTAAAGAAACGTAGCTAAAAAGAAGCTTTTTTGAAGTTTGGTGTTACAAGCCTTGATGATAAGGTCTGACTGCGTAACAGCAAAAAAAATAATATCAGCTTTTCCATTGATTCCATGCCCTTTTTGTTTTATTTTATGATCAATTGATTGCAAGCAATATTTTGTTATTTTTTCGAAAAGGGGTTTAAATGAAATTTATTAGATTCTTCTCAGGGGTACACTGATCTAAAACTTCACATATTTGATGTTTATGCATACCTAGTAGAAAAAATAAATTGCAAGTGTGAGCAAGGATTTGCATGATAACATCTTCAATAAACACTAAAATGAATTCACAAAAAAGTACAGTTGATTTGCTTTCAAAACATCTATTTTGTTGCAATGAAGGATAAGCTAATTACAACATGAATTTATCTGTGAAGAACAAGGGCCATATGTTCATGTGAAGATCACTGAACTTAGTCAAAGCAGTTTAGTAAGAACCTGAAAATATTCCAAATACACTATAAAATTTGCAACAATGTATCATTACAAAATCATTTCCAGGTGACAAGGTTCACACCACTAGCTATGAGATTGCACCACACAAACTACAACATTGACATCAAATCATCTTTGAATCATTTTTAACCATTAACTCATTAATGACCATTGTTCTATTTTTGGAAGAGGACATTTGCAGGGTCAACACTTGTTTCCATTTCATTGTATCATCTCAGTTTTGATTTGTATGATAGTTCATTCTAATGCAAGCATGCCTCCCATAATTTTTATTTTTTTGCTCCCAGCTACTTAAAAATGTCAAATATTTTAACATTTGAGTGACCTCCATTTGCTTAATAATGCTGACTCAGCAAAAAAGATCTTTATGGTAAACATTACATTTATCGGAAATAGAAACACTAGTTATATCATGATGTATTTTACAAGTCTTTGGGGCAACCTGCAAATAAATTCTGAGGTGAAAATGTTTGGGCCTGAAGAAAGACGCTGTGGACATTTCTAACAGTTCAACTAGAACTACAACCGACCTTGTAAACTCAAGTAGACCCTGTTTTAGGCTGCATTCAACTGTCTTGCAATCTGCAAGCCACAATTTTTACCATCAAAACTCAAAAATAAGGGCCAGCACCACATTCCTTGTGGTCTATATTGATTATCAAACTTTCTGAGTAAATCCACACCCCCATTCCTTGCCCGTTCCAGTCTGTTGTAAACCACATGATTGCTTGAGACAGAAACCACGAATAATGCTGAGAGATTCTTTTTGTCCATCAGTGTGCTGACTATTCATTTGCAATTGGGTTTAACAGATTATTAGCTGTGTTCAATGGAGGGGTTCTAGGGCTTAATTTTGTAATCTTGAGTTTTGATCTTAGTAGCAGTATGCAGTTTTTCTATTTGTTTCATATGTCAACTTTTGCACCGGACTGATTATGTGTAACACACAAAACTAGTTTCCTTATGCAATAAATTGCAATCAATTTGCTTGGTGTGGGTCACTGCTGTGACTAAACTATTGTTGCTGAATGAGGGGCGCAAGCTTGAATCATTGCAAGAAGATGGGAGCAGAACCAGGCATTAGATTCCTCAAACAGTCTGCTGCAAAGCTAGAGTCTGTAATTGTTGCTCCCATTCCTTAGTTATACTAATAAAAATGAAAAGGTTGAATTGCATCAATTTTTTTCTTTTGTTGTTGACTATAACATTTTACAATTATATTTAATTCTACCTTGACATAATTGGAACAATGCTAACAACCTCATTGTCTTTCAACTGGACAATTCATAATTGATACAAATGCCCACAGCCATGGGAGGCATTCGGGAGCAGTGCCTATCCTAATTTCATTGTGCCCAGAAAATTTCTTATATTTATGTGGATATACATATGATTCAAACTCAACAAAACTAACAAATTTTGCAAATGCTCAGTGTTAATCTGTTTAATTATTACACCAACTTGCAACACTGCCACACATTGAATAAAAAGCTAACCTCATTGTAGCTGCTAGCACACCGCAAATTTATAACAAGATTTAACCTGCAATAACTTTAAATATGTTAACATTCTATTGCAAATATTGTTCACATTTCACACCTCGTCCGAATATGATATGGTTAGGTCAATTTACTCGTGATCAAGGAATGTATAAGTCTGTAAGACTTAAATTATCTCTAATGGAGCTGATGATCCGGTGTCAAGCGAAATTTCTGTCTTGCGAAATTTCTGACTGCTAAGTTTCTGACTTTACTCCATGTACACATGCACAGAGTAACATTCTACACATCAAATACGCTGACAAAACTTATTATCAGTGCTTAGGGATCCGTGTTTAAAGTAAGTGTGTCGGGTTAGGGTTTGGTTTGGATGAGGAAAAGAAAAATAATTGAGGTCAACCACTAAAATGGTTAAAGTTATTTCCGTGCTATAGCTTGTTGTGGGTACCTGACATCTAACCAAAATGTTTCAATTTACACAACACACATCAAAAAAGTAATTGCTAAACTTTATTCTCGAACTGTGAGAAGCAAAATAACCAGGACCGTCGCCAAGATTTAGCAGCAGGGGGCCAAAAACCAGGAGGGGCACATTTTTAAAATACAGTGTTGGATGTATGCAGCAACCGGGGGGCAAACGTGAAACGGGGGGGAACCGATTTCAAATGGGAGGGACGGGCACCTCTGGCCCCTCGCTGGCGACGACCCTGAAAATAACTGAGAAACAATAAATTTCGCAGAGGTCAGAAATTTCGCTTGACACCGGATTGTATACTCAATGCTAGCTTTACTTTTGCTACACTGATCAACGGTTGATTGAACACGCTTTTAGCGTAGGTTCGCAACTGCCAACCTAACTGAAACTATACGAAACAAACCTTTCGGCGAATTACTTGAAATTCAAAAGTTGTAGGTTCGTGTGCGTGGAACTTCTTTTACATTTGCTGGTACTGGCAACGTTATCAAAGAAAACTATATTTTTCATACATTTTACAATTTCATTGATTACAAAGCAGCCGCTGATATTAAAGCAATATTTATTCCAGGATGGATACATACTGTATGGCACAGTAAAAGTAATGGTTGTAAAACAAACGACTTGTTTGCTCAGTGTGAAAACTGTTGGCCATTCAGCTTTCCGAGATAACTAGGCTTGTAGTTTGTATGGAATTATCATTACGGTGTATTTGCAGTCGCTCAGTATTGCCTTTGTTTTTGTGCAAACGGTGGTAGCGACCTTTGCATCCTGCTTCCACCACTGCATCAGCAGGTCACAAGAACGACCCATGCGAACCACGCCAGTGCGCGTTCTCAGGTTAGACGAATTCTGAATGATTAGTGAATAATCTGTAAATTAGATGTGTACTGTGTGGTCTAGAAATTTGCTAAGATTGTTTTTTTAATTCAGTTCAATGAACCTATTGATATTGTGTCTATTATAGTGTTTTTACAGTTTCAGGGCAGAAACTGTTCTTTGACAAATAATACACTAACACTCAGTTACCAAGTTTAAACCGCCCCGTATCAAGTTCAAATCGTGCCCACCTGGCACCTGAACAAATGGCTCTGCAGGTTCCTGACCTGCAAATGCAGGTACCTGCAATCTCCGTGGGTTAACCCACCCTACGCAGGACTCTAATTAGACTAAACTAATATGCAATTAGACCTATTCCAAAACAGTTCATAGAAACTGTGCTTGCTGAAATATGTGAAAATAAGACTGTTGACAGATTTGATGCTAGTAATTTTCTAGCCATTACTTCCCCATTTAAACTTCAGGTGGTGTTGTTGCCCTATTTTTCTTTACAAGCAGCTAAGTTTATTTGGCTTCAGACGCAGCATGGTAAAGGTGCCACAGGTGTCTTTTCATTCAAACTTACTGTGTGATGTCAATCCAACATTCTCTATGTTTTTAGATGCTTCTTGGGCAATTAAAAGAGCTAAAACTGTGCTATTTAAACGCTAGAAATACATATTATAGTTTATGAATGACAAGTTATAAATGCATATGGAGTTTCATACTTCAAATATTTATGTATAGCCTATGCTGTTGCTTTACAAAAACATATAAAAAGTGGATAATTTCGGAAGGATGCAATTGTTAGTCAGCATCACATGATACCTGAAGTCAAAAAATGTGATGTTTTAAATGGCAACAGTTTCATCAACACTAAAAAAGCCTTAAAAAAAACTATACATGTTTTGTTTCGAGACGTTTCGGATTATTCTTAATCCATCTTCAGTCAGAAAATAAAGCAACACTTGGCAATGTCAGCAATTCAAAACCGTAAGGCTTTGTGATGCAAGAAGAGACAATGCTGTGACGCAAAAGACGTCAAACACAAACCCAAGACAGCCAGCCACGTCAAAATTGCTGAAAGCAAATGCAGGGCCAAAAGTTATGCAGAGAATATTAAAACAAAATCTACGTAAGGCCATAATTTACGACAACAAGCCAAGGCCAGCAGCGAGAGGCAATTCACAAACCATTGCAAGCGAAGGATGCAAAAAAAAATTAACAAATAAGTACTGCAAGTCTACAACTAGCACCAAATGTCCACGTCAACACCAACGATAAATGCACGAAACATGTATTGCCATAAGAGCTGAACATCAGACAATATTTGACATCATAATCTACGTCCTAAGAGGTATAAAGGGGTGGAAAAATTGTCTACATTAATCTCGGGCTGCTGCTCTTGTATTAAAAGCGTTTCTTTGATTAATAATTCACGGTGGTTAAAAACAGAAGCCAAGATTTCGGGATTTTTAAAGTGCACGAAATTATCCGGATGTGAGTATAAATGTTTTACTACATCAGTATTTTGATGGTTAGATTTTAAAGGGTTGTGTTCTTCCAGTCGAAATTTCAAATTTCTTTGTGTTTGACCAATATAGGAATTACCACAAGAACATTTAAGTTTAAACTTCAGGTGGTGTTGGCAACAGTTTTTCGCAGTTATTCTGGATTGCACATCTTCAACAACTTGCTTACTTCAAAAATGTCTTGATATTTGTACAAGTCTTCTTTTTAAGACAAGTTTTTATGTGATGTACTAATCAAAGATTGTTGCTGTTTTGGTGCAGTTCGAAAAGTGTTCATTCTCGCTCTTTATAACTCCTGTGCATAAGTTGCCCATGCATGCTCATCCTTTTTTTTGTATGGTACATGGTTTTATTCTTTCAAACTGTGTTCACATTTTTTGCTTAATAAGCCATTTAATTAATTCTGAGTCGGAAAAAAAGAATTGGCAAACATGATTGAATCTGTTCAGTGATCCAACCAGCAAACCAAATTTTTAGTATTTGATTAGTCTGATACAATAGTTAGTTGATACAATCAAATTTCAAAGCATTTGCATAAACACCTTACTATACACAGGTTGGTGAAATAACCATATTTTTCCAGCTTGTTTAACATTACATTATTTGATTTGTAATATTTTAATATTTGTTGCCAGTAAAGGTATTTGACATCAAGATAGTGTGGTACAATTATTGTGTTGGGGCTATTATTCAAATAAGCCTTGCCATTTTAATCCAGAGACTACTGACTGGACAATTTCTTCCGACCTATTTAAAAGCCTGGTTAGTGCAACTACTTTTTCACCATGTCAGAGCTGATTTGTATATACCTTAACTTAAATGCAGTTTTACTCTGATAACATTGTATAGATTTGTTGCTTGAAAATTCACATCTTCTTGAATTTCAGGGTATTCTATTACAGTGTTTGCAGTCGTACCTTCATAAGGATGTACAAAGTATTTGCAGCATATGGACTGGCTGCTGCCTTGTTGTATGCTTACATCACTACAAGCTACTTTGTGATATCTGTGGTCCTGTTTGCTATTTATTTGATAACTGGAGGTTGGGAATTTGCTGATGTTTTCATCAAAACTGTTTCTCGGGATCTAAGGTAAACAAGAAATCAATGCATGTTCTATCGTTAACTACAGTATGTGTAAATTTGCATGTGTTTTAATTTTTTCTGGTTGCCATCTGGGTTTCACCAATAGCACTAGCTTCAGTTTGCCTATAAATTAGCATGTGTTTTATTCAATGTCATCTTTGACTTCATACTTTGTGTTTGAATTTTGCAAAGATGCAACAACCAAGTGTTAACATTTTGTTATACAACATAAGATTCCCCAGCTGTGATAAAGAACTACATTTTAGCTTTTTCAGTGAATATTTTTCCACTTCTAACTTAGCTGCATTTCAACGACTGTGCAAGCAGTCAGCTGTAGTTTAGTAATGACAGGCCAAACTAGTAGGGTAATGCAGTGGCTCACAGCTTTTATGAAATTTTGATGCACTAATCCTATGCTATGCATAAAATCAAATGACCCACTACATAAAAAATATTCATAGATTGTTATTCAACTTAGCTCACCTATCGTAAAACAACTGAATTTTGTGTGTAATATTACTGTTACCTCATTGCTGAAATCAATCTAACTATTCTTTGGTCACTGCATGCACTGTCTTTAATCTTTTGTAGACTCATGAACATATATATTGGTTAGGTTTGAGTAGTTTCTCTTAAATCTTAAGATCTTGGTAGTGAAGGTGGATGTAAGCTTCCAACACTCTTGCAATCTCAAAATGACGTATCAGGGTATTGCGATGCTCTAGTTGGGAACCTCTGGGTTAATACATTTGCTTAAACACCAATAACTCTTAAGTCCATCTTGCTTTGATGATCTGCTGTCAAAACATACAGTATATCACATATCTACATAAAATGTTGACCAGACAACTTTGTGCAACGACTGAATAGTGAAATCAACAACTGTCTACTATCACCAGGTTTTTTTAAGGTGTTTTAGGCACCCGATTCGGGTCCCTAGAATCAGAGAAAATTATCACAAGGTCCCTAGAATCATACAGAATTGGGTCCCTAGAATCAGAGAAATCGGGTCCCTACTGGTCCATACCGCGTACCTAACATTTTCCTTAAAAAAGCCTGCTATCACTATATCTATATCACTATATTACCTTTCAAAGAATGAAGCATTGTAGGTGCTTTACATGACACATATTTCTGTTTTTTGTATGGTCTGTTCTAGTCACCATTTCCATAGGAAAAGCAAGGATGGCATGCACATTACTGAATCACATGTAATTGGAAAGTCCTTTTTACCTGTAATTCTAAAGAATAACTCTATTGCTTACATTTATGTTGAGTAACAAAGGTCTAAAGACCGTTAACTCTATTGTTGACTGCCTCTGTTGAGTAACAATTTTTTCTACCTAGACGTCTTATGTATGTGCAGATCCTAGTTACAACTAAAACGTCATGCATTGAGGGTGAACCACCAATTGTTCTTTATATTTTGAACAGCTTTATGGTTTCTCTTTTTTCTCCAAATCACTCCTAAGGCCTATTTGTTTACTTTACCCACCAGAGTTAGATACACTGTGTAGTTCAAGTATGTACTTTCCACAATGGGTGTAAGCAAGGAATCGATCAGCAAATTTTTAATAGCGAATCGATTTCACGTAAAATTACGCATCCTCAGTCCTCCATTTATGTTCGTGATTGCAGTGAAGCAATTTTTTATTGCTTTGTCTATGAATTTATGTTACAACTTTACACTGACTTTTTTTCATTTGTAATAACACTGTAGGATCAAAGTATAAACAATGTTTTTTTAATATGCTTGAAAGATTCAACTAATTGTTGCCTATAAAATTGTCAAGAATTGATGGCAATGTGTCACATCAACATTGATGGCAATGTGTCACATCAACATTGATGGCAATGTGTCACATCAACATTGATGGCAATGTGTCACATAAACATTGATGGCAATGTGTCACATAAACGTTGATGGCAATGTGTCACGTCAACACTGATGGCAATGTGTCACATCAACATTGATGGTGCAATGTGTCACATAAACACTGCTCTACCAGCTTGATCTTTTGAACTTTCCTCGTATCTAGTAATTTTCATTTTATTAATTGAAGTCTAACAAGTTTTTGTTAAAAATATTTACAGAACTGGTGTTTTGTTGCAATTCTACTGGTGTTTCATATTACATTAATTTTTGCTTCTTAAGTTTTTCAGCTCTTTATGAGTGATTAAATCCGAAGCTTAGGTCCTTACTCAGTATTTTGATTTTTTTGCATATTGCTACCAACATCAAAAACTGTTTCTGAACAGATATGTTGAAAGAGGTCAGCATCTTTCTAGCTGCTGTATTTAGGTAAAAGCAGCTGCTGTATTAGGTAAAAAGCAGCTGCTTTTACCTAAAATCTGAAGCAAAGTTTCGTGATTTTTAAATTTGTTATCCTATGCGCGGCTTATTTTTTCCAGGGCATTGAAAGGACTACTGACATTCAGAATTCTTCAGAGAAGAAATATAAAACGCAATCGAACTATACCGAAAATCTTTGATGATGTCATGCGTAAGCATCCTAGAAAAACTGCCTTGCAGTGGGAAAACGTTACTTGGAGTTACATAGATTTATATGAATACTCAAACGCAGTGGCTAACTATTTCAGGTGGGTGGCATACCTTATTAGTCATATGCCCTGCGCCCGAGGTTTAATGGTTGTCTTGGATGCAGTTCCATTACAAATACCTGAGTAATACTTCGTCTCTTATTGCTACGGAACTTCAAACATAAATTGCGATTTCGCTTGTGCTTCTTTCACCGTTTTTGAACGTTTCAGTGAGATCGGAAGACGTTTGTTAATTACGTTGTGCCACTGTAATCCTAGCGAGTTGCGCTATGTTCATTTGTGTGCGCGACATGTTTCAGAGATCAGGGCCTTGGTCACGGTGACACAGTCTGCGTCTTCGTCGGGAATCGGCCGGAGTTCGTGGCGCTTTGGCTGGGTTTAGCGAAAATCGGCGTTACGTCAGCACTGATCAATTTCAACTTGAGAGGAGACGCTCTTTCACACTGCATCAATATTGTCTATGCTAAGGCGGTGATTTTTGATGGAAACCACACTACCGGTACCGTCATTGCTGAGCTATTTTAAAGTTAAAGTTGCAGTGTTTTTGTGACGGTTGGCTTGTTTCAAAATTGCGCTGCAGCGGTAAGAATTCACTTCAGCTTCTTTCTTGTAAAAGTTGGAATGCAGTGCGACACTTTCAGGGTGTATGTTTATTCCAGTACCGTAATACATAAGGTGTACATAAGGTTTTGGAAAGTTTTTTTAAAAACACAAGATTTCACAAAACGTTGACGTAAGGTTTACATGAATACGAGCCATGAAATTTCACAAAAACGTTTGAAATGGTACATACGGTTTCACAATAACGTTTGAAAGCAGGCTTGATGAAAGATAAGGTCGCAAAGTAGCCTTTGTTTTAAAAAATAGTCAATGACCAAGCTCGGAATCTCTTCATTCCCCTCTCCCATCCAGTTCGAACACCGCCAACTTTCATCACTTGAATTGAAGACGAAGCACGACGCTGCGTTTTCCTTGTTTCCTCAGCACTCGAGGATGCTCGCTCCAACTTGAAGGGTAATTTGAAATTTTACTCGGTTTGTCGAGAACCGGACAGCAAGCCTTGCGACATGGCCGAGTGCATCGACGACGTATTTCAAAGAGGCTGCCGCCTACCGCCAGAACCGCCCAAGGATGCGTCGTACTTTGACAAGATGCTTTATATCTACACGTCTGGCACCACCGGCCTGCCCAAAGCGGCTGTCATAACGCACTACAGGTAGTTTTCGATACGCAAGTGTATGAATTCACCACGGGTTAATGCAAACGGCCTCTGACCGCGTAGGGTAATTGCTACTAGAAAGTGAGTCTGACGTCGCTCGTCTCATGTGCCAGTCTCTCAAATACAAGACCGAGTCCTGTCGTTAACTGTCGGGCTCGAGTTCAACGCGAGTACACAACTTTCGCATTCGAATCCAGATACTGAAAAGTTGGTTGCAAACTTCACAGCTGTTAAAGGCGCATTCATAAATTGGTCAATGAAATTCGGTTATGTGCATTTAGGAAGCCTTCTCTAGCCGCTTTGAATGAGTATAAATCCAGGCAAACCGAAGTGAGCCAAGAACATGGGAAAACGAATGAGCGCGAGAGGCTGAAACTTTTTCTACAACCAATAAAAATTACCCATTCCCTAACAGAATAATCTTCGTCATAGTTTTTAAAAAAATTCTTAAATGTGGCATCATATTTGTACTCAAAATTCCTTCTTCGTAATAGATTTGTGAGAATTAGAATCGATCAGCAGGTGCGCAGAGTATAAGCTGTGCTTCGTAATATTCTGTTGGTGCGAAGTGCTCCTGTTATCCAACTTAAGAGTGCTTTACAGCATGCGGGGAACTTCCCATGTCGTCAGTGCATAGACGTAGTTCTGTTATTTTCATCCCTTTCTGTTTCTAGGAGATTGATTATCTAATTTGCAGACACGAAAACGCGTTAAGGTGAAAAGTGTCGTTGTGGTATTCACCATTCTGGTTTTAGTTGACCTGCAGCGTTGACAATGAAAAACATTAACCCCCCCGTTGCTTTTTTCTGTTCAATCGCCTGGTCGTTCATCTGCTGTACTGTAACTTTCTTTCGAAAAAAACCTATCGTTGCTGCTCGAGTTTTATGCTCCTGCATGGATTAGGTTTTACTTCATGTGCACGATGAGCAACCTCCTGCTGGGTTACAAAGCGACCGACAGCATCTACTGCTCGCTACCATTGTACCATTCCAACGGGGGAATCGTCGGGCTCGGCCAGTGCTTGTGCCACGGCATCACCCTGACCATCAAAACCAAATTCTCGGTTCGCGCTTTCTGGTCCGATTGCAAGCGATACCAGTCTACGGTGAGTGGCAAGTGACACGTGGCAAGTGATACGCTTGTGTTCGCGGAATCGCTTGAACCTTCGGTCGGGGTTTGGCTGCGCGCGGAAGGGGCCTGAACGCGCAACTTGCCAGTCACCGAAGTCAACGCTCTCATCTGTCTTCGCTGTTCGCCGCGAAAGCAATCGATAAATTTTTCATAATGCAGATACCACGGCCTATCTGAAATATACCTTAAGTAGGCCGTGCAGATACTGTGAAAGAAGGGCAAGGCTGTGCGAGGTGACATTGCGCATTCGGACAACGTTTTCCACTACGGACCGTACGTGATGAACTGAAACAGCGCTACTTGTCGCAGTGCAAATGCTGCGCGCGCATACGTTGCTGTGGAAAAAATTGAATCACGCGTTTGTACAATGAGCGAGATATTAATCTGTTCACATGGCTCTGGCAAGGAGGTTTAGAATCGTCCTGGTCTGATTTCTGATATGCGGTTCCCGAAAAGTTGTCCTTTCTGGTATTTTTTCCGCAAATTGCGGCTTTTACCATTTTTGCAATCAGATTTGGCCGTAGTTGTCGCATCGCATTAATATTGATTTCACTGGTTGTCACGCGCAGGTGATCTTATACATTGGCGAAATATGCCGCTACCTCCTGTCGCAACCTCCGAAACCATCCGACCGCGACCACAGCGTTCGCGTTGCCACCGGAAACGGACTGCGCCCTGAAGTGTGGAAACAATTCGTTGAAAGGTAAGAGAATTCGGAATACGTGCACATCACTTTGTATGGAGGGAGTGGATACCGCATTTAGACAAGAAACTGTCGTTGTCGAAATATTAAGCATGACAGTGCATATTAAGCATAAGACTGGCGTGCTTGACGTTTCTACCAAGCCATTGCTTTTGTACGCACAGTATTAGTAGCGTGTGTTTTGATGCTTGGAAATTTTGTAAGGTGTATTTCAGTTTAACTGCTTCACATCCCCGCCGCGGACTGCCGAGCTGATTGTTCCAAACAATCACTTCTTCATTTTAGTGCTGGTAATGATGTGACCAGAAAGATTTAGCGCCAGCATATAATCAAAATAGCTTACTAGACCACGGTAGATAAAACATAATAAAAAAAACTACGTGAATGTGCTTTTTGAAGCTATTGTGAGGTGACCTTGCTCTTTCACTTTGTGTTTTGTTTTGCATGTAATATTATCGTTGGAATACGAAGCACGCATTTTTTATTATATCCGATTGCATCCGTACAACGAGCGGTTGCTTCGCGAATGTGCAGCTTGGTTGAGTTTGTGAGCTGAAGCAAATCGTACAGAAGAAATGTCTGTTTACAATCCCACCTACTTTTAATTTGTGTCAGAATTTGTGAAAATCTACTGAGAAGCATAATTAAGTTTTCAAGATTCAAAAGCTTCATCGTGTTTCCAGCGCAGTGGAAAAGTTAGTTCGTTGTTAACAACGCTTTCTTTGGTTTCACTGAAAATTTTAACATTTCCAGGTTCAACATTGCAAAAGTCGCCGAGTTCTACGGCGCCACGGAGGGCAACACGAACATGATGAACGTGAACAACCGAGTCGGGTCGTGTGGATTTGTCTCCATGATTGCACCAAGTACGTCGTCTATTAAAAATATTTACGTCAGTTTCCATCACGGCAATGTTTTTTTTCGTTGCTACGTCACGTAATTCCAAGCTAGCGTGATAGTTGGTGCTTGGGAACACTTTACTTCACTGTAACTTACTGAGTTAGCGTTAAGCTTTCATTAATTTTGTCCGGTCTGCAAGGCCGTCGTCAGTGGGGGGCCAGTGGTGCCCGGCTCCCCCATTTAAAATCTGTGCCCCCCCATTTCGTGTTTTATTTTATTTT
>Ga0210059_1010814_pt1 | contig 14053 bp, 7 predicted proteins | sample Ectturendosymbi2_FD_188042 | JGI IMG/M metagenome (GOLD analysis project Ga0210059, IMG submission 188042) | Ecteinascidia turbinata endosymbiont from Florida, USA - Sample 2 (SPAdes) (version 2) | ecosystem: Host-associated > Tunicates > Ascidians > Unclassified | place: Key West, Florida... | reverse complement strand
CACACAAGCATGTAAAATTACACCATTTTTGTAAAAACGTTTGCTGTATCACATCAGCTGGCAACACTGTTCAACAACACCAATGCGGTAAGCAAGCCACAGCAGGGTGACAGACTGTACACGGCGTGTTCTGCCAAACAATTACGAAATCCTGCCAAATTACAAATAATATATTACTAATAATATTGACAAAATACGGCCAAAATTGTGCAACATTTTTTTCATTAAACGATTTACTTTGAAAATAGACCCAATACTAATTTTGTTAGCGCTTATTCAGGTAAATTCGAAATTTATTTTAACTTATTTGGGCCAGATTCGAAATATAAAAGTGGGGTCTATGCCCATGCGCCCCCCCCCCCGGTTCTGCCACCTATGTACCAGAATACAAAGACAAGACAAAACATACGTAGCAACTGCAAGTTGCCCGTAAGAATGCCAATTGTGTTGCCAATGCAGAAATAAAATATAGCTATTTAGCGTTGCCAATGCAAAAACAAAATCACAATTGAAATTGATCTGTCAAATATTTCACTTTACGTATAAAATTCAGAGTGTTTTCCAAGGGAACGCTGTTCCCACACCAAATAAAGAGAAAGGCTCCACCAAATAGTTCTAATAAAGTGTGCATTTGCCTACAAGAACTTCTACACTGGATCTTCCTGTTCCACAGTAAACTTTTTTGCGAATTTGCGTGTTGCTAGCACATCGATGAGATCGCAGCCATGTTTTAATATAATTGTTTAGATCCCACATCTTCAAATGCCGTTACTAGTGTATAAAGCTATAGGAACGCATTCCCACCCCACTGGAACCCTAGTCATGTGACAAGCACAATACGCACAGACAATTGGTTGGGATTTAAGAGTTTACAGTGAGGGTTTAGGATCAGGGTTCATGGTCAAGCTTTAGGGTCAAGTTTTAGGTTTAGGAGTTCAGTGTTTAGTGTTAGGGTTGAAGCCTGCAGTTCACTTAATGCAAACTAGAAGCTGCTAACTGCTTGCAAGCCCTGAAACCATGACAACTATCATCCGTGCATGGGACTGAGCTGCAAAGGTGAGCGGATATTGATTTTTTAACTCCTGATCCATATCCGAAAAAATTTTTCCATATCCATGTCCAATCCTTATCCGAAAATTTCTGAAATTTTGTATCCGATATCCATCCGTATCCAATTGCGACATTGAGTAAATACGCAACAAATAGGCAGTGGGTATGGGTGCACCAGTGGACCTTCATTTTTGAAAACTTATTCATCCGTCGCCTGTAACATGACACTAATCCACACAAGTGTGAAGTAGACTGCACTACGGTTGGTAGAAACGTGGTATACCTAAACCTAACACTTTAAACCTACCCCCTAAACCTAACCCCTAAACCTAACCCCTAAACCTAACCCCTAAACCTAACCCCTAAACCTAACCCCTAAACCTAACCCCTAAACCTAACCCCTAAACCTAACACTTAAACCTAAACCGCAAATCTGATCACAAATGTTTGGAAACTTTTGAAAAAATAAATAAAAATGGTAGGCCTACCATGAAAAGTGCAACCACTACTACTAAAACGAAAGTGCACAATCATGGCCAGCGTCAACACGAAAACCATTTGCACAGTAAGACACGTCTACATGACTACCATGACAGTGTTGCTAATGTTGCAATCTCAGCGTTTTCTTCTAACCGTGCAACCACCAGCAGACCTATAGCCGCTTCCAAACAAAAACACCCTGTCATTTTGTGACCGAATATATAAAAATAACATCACGTGTTGTGCACTTTCAATCGAAAAAAAAGAAACATAGTGTGTAGTTTGCCGCCAGAGGTATAGTCTTGCTGTGGTCATTTTTCCATTTGAACTGCAGTGTATATGGATTTGTCCACTCATAACACTGAGTTCGTGGAACTTGCATTGGGTACAATGAAGTTGGTCGGGTGGGAACTCCTGTTGTGCGAGTGCTGGTTGTTTGGGCTCACAGCATTGTTGTTGCGGCTCGGCTAACAGAGACCACTCTTTTTATGGGAAAATTTTTTATGTAAGCTACAGTACATTTTAATAAGTTTTGAAAATCAGACACAGGTTTGCAATTTGGTTTAGGGTTTTAGGTTATATGGCAAAGACGATCCGTTAATCCAAGGATATAGTCCTTGCCATGTGACCAATTCAACCAATCTGGTTCAGCTAATTGCAAAAGAGCTCCAGCATTCAATCAATTGGTAAAATAAAGAAAATAGATTTTGCAACTATGTGAGGAGATCACAGTATTAAATATAATAAAAGTATGTAGCTTACAAAAACTACAAACTCAGACTGTCTTTTAGCAAAGGTTGACTGTATAAAACTTCAGGTAGAACGTTCAAAATTATGACAAAAAACATGTAGTTTTAAATGCTGAAATAGACCAGGGGTGGCCAATAGGTCGATCGCATCGACCGATTGATCGCCGAGTGTCACTTGGTCGATCGAACCTGATTTTGCATGGGATTGACAAGATGACTAAAAAGAACATTTTTCAATCAATACTTCAGAAAGTACATAAAAAGTATCCATCAGTTGGTTGGTCACGCATATTCTTTGGTGCCTATTGCAGTGGCTGACCATAGGCTAGCTTAGCAGATTATTGCATGACAATCATGATTTAGGCGTAACAGACACTTTACCTTCTGTCTGTGCATCAAAGGCGATGGTGCACTGTATTGCACATGTGATACTCAACTTTGACATATGATATTGCATTTGTGACTTTATTGCCGACCGGTCGATGGCGAGTTATCAAGAAATCATCTAGTCGATCCCAGTCGAAGACAAGTTGGCCACTCATAAAATAGACTATTAGCTTACACAACACACACATATGCCATTCAGCACAACAAACAAAGCAGCATACAGCAATATAAGATAGGTTTATTACTTCCACTTCGCAGGAAAAAAATAACGATAAAGTAACACGAATTACCATTGATTGTGATTAGTTCAGCACATACTGACAATGAATATAAAACCATAGCAAAGAAAACAGTGCCGCCGTCATTTGTGACATCTTGAATCAATCTCAGGAAACTTTCGTTATAGAAATCAAACCAATATCCTGATCCTGTCCTGATCCAATTTTTCTCAAAAATGAATATGCAAATCCAATCTTGATCCGAAAAAATCTCAACTATCCTCCAAGATATCCAATCCTGATCCTGTCCATGCTCACCTCTGCTGAGCTGTTACAGATGTCATGTTCAACTGAGCAGGACATGCGTTCCAAACTTGTCATGTGACTACTTCAACCAATCGTGTTCAGCTAAAGGCAAATACAGCTCCAGCAGTTTTTGTGCTGTGTTTATTTTGTGCTGTGTCTATTTTGCCTAACAAGGAAAAATAGACACAGCACAAAAATGTATGTTGTGCAACACAATACACTTTCGGATAGTTTTCGGATACGGATAGTATGATTTCAACCAAAACAGGATTCGGATCGGATACGGATATCATTTTACAAAAACAGGGTAGGATCGGATAGGAAAAATCCACCATCCAATCAGCTCTGGTGCACAGTACTCTACGGTGGAATGCTAGGGTGGCTGTTCGCAGAGTTATTGCTCCGGCACCCCAACCAGAGCCAGCAAGCTGCCTCAGGAGAGCGACGTGTGATGTCAGCTTATTGCGAAGCTGTATAAAGTCTGGCGTAACTTTGAAGGTGTATAAAGACTGGCATAACTTTGAAATACTTTGAAGGTGTCGGCGATGCGTAAGCGACCTGTACAACGTTACTCCGAGGTATTTGGGCTCAGAGCAGAAGGGCAGGGTTTCGTTGTGGTATTTGACGTTTAGCTCACGTTTAGCTTCCTTGTTAGGCGGAAGGCTGCCGAGAACATTTTTGTAGTGCTGAGTTTTAGCTTTCAAGTCTGGAGGTAGTCACCTACAGTTGCCATGTTCTTGATCAGCACCCCTTCCACAAGAATCCAGAGTGACTGCAGGACGACCACATTTTCCCGCCACAGGTGTGGATCTCATGGCACCTTGTCACCTCTGAAAGTCAAGAAACATAGTTAAACGCTATGTGGTCACTTTTACTTGCACGGCTTCATGCATTGTACATCTGGAGAAACCATAATCACTGGAAGCAAGTTCCTTTATGCAGGCGTTCAGACGACTTACCTGCAGGTGGATTACGCCGAAATGCATGTTTATTGGCAATTGTCAACACTTCAAAGGGGCTGGACGCGACCTCAACGAAGGTAACAAAGCTTGGAACAGTAAACAGTTCCAAAATGTCATAGCTGAGGATGACATCAAATGACATTCAACGTCACTGCTTGCTCGCACTAAGGTAGAGTGTGGGAAATAATTATAAGGAGAATTCGCAAGTTGATGCGCCTCATTGTAGTAGAAGCCTCTCTTGATGATTTCGACCTTGCCACTCTGATGGCAGAAATCGAGCGGATTCTCAACAATCGACACCTCACTGATGTATCCTCCGACTCCAAGGATTTCAGTTCTTTGACTCCACACATTCCATTAACTGGGGCCCTTGATGACGCAATGTGGCTGGATTAGTTCATGAAAAGCGACCAACATTGTAAGTTCTGGCGCAAAACACAAGCACTTGCCGACAAGTTCTGGAAGAGATGGTTGTATGAATATCTGACTTGACTACAACCGAGGCAGAAGTGGTGCATGACATCGCCGAACTTGCAGTAGCTATAATTTTTCCATGATTTTAGCTCCAGATATGCTAACAAACCAATCAAGGCCTCTAAAGACTTGGGTGATAGTCTAGATTCTAGATTCTAAAAAAAATGAGCCAAAAAATAGCCCGTTGGGTTGGCCACCAGGGCCAGGTAAACTCAGCCTCAAAGGCAAAAATATGCCCTAATTTTGAAGTCACCCAAAGAAAACCCCACTCCTGAAACGAAAAAATTTTTTCATCAGTTTGAATTAGAAGACTTGCTCAATCCGTAGAGGGTTTGAACAGCTCCCTAGCTCAATCGGCTGGCGAGTAATAGTGTTGCAAAGCTCTGCCAAAACAGTGGCTCTTGCGGTCCTTGAAGGTAAACCACCCGGTATTTGTGGATATCGCCGCAGGGAATTCACCCGGTACCAAAAGTGTTGTTGCTTTGGGAAAAAATAGCAAATCTAAGAATTATACATATAGCCATAAAATCAGCAGGAAGGTGTTACACCATTTCACTGCTAGTCAACTAAACCGGTAATCTCGAACTTCGCTCATTCTGCTGCAGCATGTTGCATCCCAACAATGCCTGTCGAAAACATCTAATACATTATTTTAATCAGAGAAAGAAAAAATCTTCAATACGAAGGCAATGGTTACCTGCAAAAGATCTGCCGCAGTTGTAAAAAAATTGACAAAATACGTACACCTTGCTCAAAGTAAGACAAAAGAGAACACACCCAAGTTGTTTCAGGGCTTCATTAGCACTAGGCACTTTGTTGTTGCCATGGAAAACACATTGAATCCACGGTGCCAACTGATTCACAGGTAGTGACAAAAAGTAAAACTTTCCCGTTGAACCACAGACTATCATGTGCCAACTATGCTATTTATTTAGTCATACACACATGCATATGTAAAGAAGGCAGAAAAAATAGGAAAAGTAATGACGAGAAGGGTGGCTAACAAGCAGAGAAAGCAAGATCCATAATCGAGAATCAAAAACAAGACCCTTTCAGTTTGTGAGTATTTGATTGTGATGCTGAAGATGCTTTATTATTCCTTATGGTTATAATAAGCATGATACATCATTTTCTGTCATTCCATGTTGTTGTAAGCAAATGTGAGGAGTGAAAAGAGGAAGTGTTTTTATGGTCGGTCGGTCCCGCGCGACTGTTAACATCGCTACGCCACTGCAGTAGAGCATGCGGTGGGATATTGCCTCGCTGGTTCAAAGTGTAAACCTAAGTTGCGCCAAAAAAGTCTATTACTCTAATTGGCCTAATATTTTTTTCTTTGCATCAACAGCCGGAATCACGAGCAAAATTTTTAAAACTTATTTTGGACAGAGTGAGTAAGTTTGGATGGATGAAACAATTAGTTACAATTTTGATTTTTGAAATTCAAAGCAGTGCTTTCGTTTTTTTTGAATCTTTAAATTTATCACCTCTTAATTCTAGATCTTTGGAAAATTATTAATCAATTACTAGTCGCGTGAGGAGAAAAGTAATTAGGAAAGTTGTAGGTAACGTTACAAAAAATGGCAAAGCTTTGTTAGCCAAAATACACTAAATATATGGCGAAGAAATTTTAGTGTCAGTACAGATGCCCAGTGTTACAAAAAATAAAGTAATAAAACAGGTAAGTGGTAGATAGTAAAAAACTTTAAGAGGTGATAAGTTTAGAGATTAAAAAAAAGAAAGCACTACTTTGAATTTCAGAAAGCAAAATTGTAACTCTGGCAAATGATAAACGACGAATCCTTGGCAAAAAATTGAATGATGGAAAGCAACCTTTCCTGTGGAGTTGCCACTGTACTGTGCTGTTTTGACTACTGCTGCTGGGGCTGTATGCACTCGCCTACATCGACTGTGCTTGTTTTAAAATGAAAAGCAATGATTCGCCTCTTCTCCACTTTCTCAAATAATATAGACCTACTTCAATTTGAGGTAGGAGACCAGAACACGGGAGCTTCATCAGGGCATCACCTCCTGTCCTTACACAGAAGGACTGGTGTTGTTTTGTAACGAATAAAACAATTACAAATTTTTCTGAGTCAAAACAAATATATTGAAGCATGGCAACGGCAAACACCTCCAATATTCAATTGGTTCACCGACATTTTTGAGTGAAAAATGCATAGACCATCTAAATGCTCCCAACATTTTCAATGTCCATGCATTTCTTCATGGAATTTGTAAATAAGGCCACAGGTTTGAAGTTGCAACTTCCTAAGAGGAAAGTCAAAATAAACGTTGGCAGTATTTGGCCGTTTGCACAAATTTCGGATGATTTTTATTATCTTTGTATTTGGCCATGTGCCAGATATTTTGCTGCAGCAATATTCAAGGAGTTAGCTTTAACTGCCATCAGAGAAATGTGAGGTCTCGAGTCTCGGTCTCGAACTTCCAGGTCTCAGTCTCGGTCTCGGCTTTTATGACAAAGTCTCGGTCTCGTATTGAAATTTGAGCCAGGTCTCGGAGGTTACGGTCTCGACTACATCACTGGTAATGATGCTTGTTGTTGTCAAACTGAATCAAATTAACTGAGGTATGTATTATGACCAGCGTCGTCATATTAAAAAAATTGTGAAACTGGGTGGGAGCACTGAGCATTTAATCACTTACGATGGTTTCAGAAGTTAGTACCTACTGTACATAGCTGACTGTAATGTCTAACATAAGTGGGGGCAAACATTTGGTGTTTTTTTGCCGACCTTGTGTAAATTACCGGCTAAGCCATAAGTATAAACCTCAATATGTTGTGTAACTCTGTATTGTGCATGTGGTGTGACCATTTCAACCATTTGTGTTCCATTGAAGGCAAAATAGCCACGGCATAGGAGGCGAAATTGACACTATCTTTTTGATATGAGTTACTTGGATGTTTAAGAGTGTTTAGAGGATCCTTGTTGGTCCTTATTGGACTGACGATGCGTAATTTTAAGTGAAATTGATTTTCTATTAAAAATTTGCTGATCGATTCCTTGCTTACACCCATCGCGGAAAGTACATACTTGAATAGAGATATGTACAAGTTTGAATCATCGCAAAAGGATGAAAGCAGAGGGCAGTCGACTGATTCCTTTAAAGCATATAGAAACACTAGTGCTTTTAAGTGTTTGATATATTGTGCCATGCTGGCACCTCTTTCAAAAGCAAAAGAAAAGTCTCAGCTTTACCTCAGTTGTAGATGGAACATTTGATACTTAAAATCTATTAAAACACAACTACGTGAGACAGTAACAAATAATTTGCGCCAACATTGATATCATCACTGAAGCAAAATCTCATTTCTTTGTGTGTAAACAAAATGGGTTTGTCAATCAGATGCTTAAAGATTTTGTAAAAATCACTTTGACTCGAGTCGTTCGGTAAAAAACGTGACTTGAGTCGAGTCACCATCGTTTTTCAACGTGACTTGAGCGGAGTCACCAAAGTGCGTGACTCGAGTCGAGTCACTGACTCAAGTATTCCTGACATGCTTGTGATCCAGATGATATCATGCTTCATGCTGTAACTTCTAAAAATCAAATGTGGTAACACTACGCCTTGTTCTTCAAGGTCGATGACTGCCTGCCAGAGAAGAGCACGGATCAGGACTGAAGCCAATTTTGGCCGGGTCAGGATTGTATCGGACTACAATTTTTTTGAAAAGCGGCAAATCAGGACTAGATCGGACTGAGAAAATTTTTGTTGTTTTAATGTGAATATTCTGAAAATATCAAACATTTTAGTTGTGATCCGATTTCACAGCTTAAGGGTTTCGGTTTGCTGAATGATAGCCTAGTAGTTAGTAGTTTATATTTTCAATTTTGCCATCGATCAAATCAAATGCAAAACTCTTACTCTGCTGGGACTATTTAAAGTTATTCAATTCGAACTGTATCAATCCACCTTTGTTCACGTATGATTTAACGTTGAGTTCTATTCAAGTAGCAATTTAGCAACGTGGACATACTAATACTGGTTGTGTCTCTATACCTGCTGTGCAATTCTAATTGTCATTGTGCCTAAGGTTGTGCTCTCACCATTTCCTTTGGCTTAGCTTGTAGAGTTTACACCTTTGATAAGAGGGCTTTTCATGTACTTTTTCAAAACGTTTAGGGCAGGGGTGCCCAATCTTCACTGACATAGGATCTACCTAACCTTTACATTTTTCAATCTCTGGAGATCTGCTAATCTGGCAAAGCTTTACAAAACAAACCGAGAATGTGGCAAACTCGATATGATGCTATCTTAGCTGCCTTACATCTCGTATTTGGCTTGGTAAAAATAGACTGTTGTGTAGGTAGTTCTGATTTCAATTCTTCTAACTTTTTTTTTCTTAATTCACTTTGGACAAGAAAATCTTTTGTGTACTTATTGTAGTTCGACAAACCCTTATACATGCATAAAATCACCTGTGATCTACTGCCAGGCATTTAAAGATCGACTGGTAGATCGTGATCGACTGGTTGGGCATCCCTGATTTAGGGTTTACATTTATTTAGGGTGTATGTTTAAGTTTCGGTTTAGGGTTTACCTTTAGGGTTTAGGTTTACAGATTAGGTTTCGGGTTTAGGTTTTGGCTGTATCTATTTTGCCGCCAAGATGGCAGCAGCAAAAGGCTTGGTAGAAACGAAGTAAATGTAACTAAAAGATAAACCTAACCCTATCCATAGCCCTAACCCTAACCTAATGCTAATGCAAAGCTAACACAAACCTAACCTAACACAAAGCTAACACTCTACTCCTAACCTAACGCTAAGCTAACCTAATGCTGAGGTAACAGTAACACTAACCTAAGCTTGACCTAACACTAAGCTAACCTAAACCTTACCTAACGCTAAGCTAACCTACTACTGCTTTGCTAGCACTAACTTTACCCTAACACTAAGCTTACCCTAACCTAACACTAATCTTAAGTTAACCTAACTCTAATGTAGCAACAGTAACCCCTAAATGTAACACCTAAGTGGAGCCTGAAAAAAAGCAAAGAAAAAAAAGTCGGCAAGGTGAGAGTCAAACCTAAAACCATTACCATAGCAACCGTAACACATAACCGTCATACCATGAGCAGGACAACGTTTTCCTGACAAAGTGACCGTTTTCTTGTTATTGCGTCATGCCACGAGACCGTTCGACTGGCGGCACAATAGCACCAGCCGATCTGTTGCCACCAGAATATTGCCAGTAAAATAGACACTACCTTAGGTTTCAGCTTCAACTTTTAGGTTAAGGTTTGAATTTTGGGTTTAGGTTTTGTGTTTGGGTTTTGGGTTACGTTTTGGGTTTAAGTTTTGGATTTGGGTGTGGTTTTAGGTTTAGGGTTGTAGGTCATGTAGCAAGGATCTTACGCTAATCCAAGTGTATCGACCTTGTCAATTGATTAATCCAAGCAATCAAATTCTAATGGCAAAATAACTCTAGCAGTGCTTTTCCTTCTGATGCCAAATGAACACTTCCTTGTTAAATTTTGTGAGTGCCAAATAGCTGTGTGTATTTTTTTTCCATGGGCGGAGCAAAAGCACCGAAGGAACTATTTTGCCTTCAACCAATCATATTTGGCTAAAGGCAAAATAGCTCCAGTAGTTCTTTTTCCTCATGAGTAGGGCAAGTTTTTGTTGCCGTAAAAAAGTGAGAAAGTTGCATTTATTTTCAACGAAAGTTGCATTTATGCGCAGGAAGTTGCATTTATGCGCACATTTGACTGCGAAAGACTTGACACAACCTATTTTCGTTTGCATGGACTTGGCCAAAAGCCAAGATTTTCCGCTCTTCCACCTCTAATTGAGTTCGGGCACTGTCGTACTTGGCTGGGGTTGTAAAACTTCTAGCTTGCAAACCAATGAGACGCAGCTAATCCGTCATATAGCTCTTTTTCATGAAATCAAAGAGAATAGAACTAAACTGAAATAGTTTTGTATTTTTTTTAATTACACTTTTACATTTTGCACAACACTTGAAAAAAATTGCAGTAAAAAGTTGCACGCAAAAATCGAAAATGTTGCAAAAAGTTGCAATATAACAACCCTGAAAACAGCTCAAAACATTGAACTGCATGTATTTTGAGTATTTAGGAAGCTGTTGGAAGCTGTAAAAAAAAGTTGCAAAAGTTGCAAAAACTTGCCCTACTCATGAGGCAAAATATGATTTTGCCTTGGCGGATCAGGACTGAATCGGACTGGTAATTTTCAAAAATTTTGTGGAGCAGGACTGGATCGGATTCAAGTTCATCAGGACTGGACTCGGACTGAAAAATTTCATAGTCCGCTCATCTCTGCTGCCTGCAGTGTGTTCAGTTTTGCCACTGCTGTTGGGGTTAGTTTTTTTTCACTAGATCTGGTTTTTCTGTTTTATCTGGGGTTCTGAGAGTTTTTGACTCTGGTGAAATTTTAGAAATTTGCATTATATTACTGTATTTTCCATTCAAGAACACAGTTACACAGTAGTTTCATAGGCGTAATGTGCAGAGTCATTAAACACTGAGTAGGCCTTGGGCTAGGCTTAACCAAATTGTTTGAAATGATTTATATTGGTTTGCAGATTAAGCAGTGACTAGGCATAGGTCAGCACTTTAATCTATTGCGGATATGTCTAGGGCTGCTTGTGCATGATTTTATGTTTTTTTTGTTTTGAAGATGCTGTGGTTCGGTTGAGAATCTCTGTTCAATGTTGGGTCATTCCATATCAAATTGAATGGGAGGTGTAACCCTATGTCTCAAAATTTCCTTGTTTTCATATATTTTATTGCTTTTTGAAAGTGATGACCAAAGAAAAATGAATTTTTTCAATATCTCATACGGTTCTTAAGTAATGGTCTGTTCACTAGGTGGAGATTTATCATGCGAGCACTCTTTTTGCTCATAAGCCAATGCAAATTTGCTTGTATCTTTATAAATACTCTACATAGATTCACAAAAATTTGCTTCTGGGTGTTTTGAAGGGCAAGGAATCCAAATCTGCAGTCAAAATAACAGAAAATTAAGATTTCATCGAGAAAATAGAGGTTGAAATTTTTGTAGCAAAATTTTTTAGTTCTTAACTTTGATCTCAAATTGCGAGCTGTTGACGCAACATTGCAAAAAATTGTTTTTTTAAATTTTGTAGCACTATGCTTGTATTTTCTATTGATATAGGTTTGGTAATTATGTTTTTCAAGGATTTTGAAAAAATTGAGATTGAAGTTTTATACGTTTTATATAAAAAAGCAACATTTTGCTAAAAACATACATTTCAGTAATATTTCAAATGTTCACCATGTTGAAACTATTGAACATTTTCTGACAAGTGAGGAGGATAAACAATTACATGCATGGATCCCACATTTATCTAACAAAAAATGCTGTAGGCTGCATCACAGAGGTGTTTATGTTGGATGTTCCAATTCTTCCCATTTTTTTCCTTTACCATTTCGATTACATTCAGTTTTACAAATGAGACAGTTTGAAAGAATAACATTCAAAATCACTTTCATGTCATTTTCATTAATGATGTATTTTCTTCCAAGTCTCATTGCTGGATATGGTGTTTTCTACACAGGCTTTGCTGTAGAGCCACCCAAGTTCCAACATGTGTCTTCTCATTACAGCCATTGAAAAAGTTTACTTGGCGACCCAAATTAACTTTGACTTCACTTCGAAATTAATCTACTTACATGATCCTGACAAAACACCACACTGAATCATATATGCATGCTAAATAGCCATTTTTTTACTTCGACTGTAGACTGTTGGGGAAGTTCTTTGAACATGTACTGCCAGATATCTTAGGACCTTTACTTGTTTGTTTAAATTGTATAGCATTTGAGAAATATTTCAAAATGATGAAAGCAATAGTTCCTCGGATTGTTGTTCTCATTTTGTGCCTGCTCTACATTTAAAATCACTTTCATGTCATTTTTTTCAACGCTTAATATCTCCACTTACTCAGAGGCTGGCTGTGGTATCCGCTTCTATGGTGCTATCATTCCATTTATTATCTTGGCGTTTAAAATCTGCTGTTGGAACATCAAGGTCAGATTTTAACTGCTGATGAAAGTGAGGTTTGTTGAAGAATATCAACATCCACACCAGTAACAAAAGCAAAAGATGTTTCCAAAATTGTAACAACATTATGTAGCTTCTCTTTTGCATTTGTTGCACAGATTATGTAAAACTAGCTTTCAGAATGCAATTTGTGACACCACTATTATTCGACTCAGCTTTTGAATGCACAGTTGTAAAAATGATAAAGGAAAGATTTAAGCGTCCTGCTTTGTGGCTGCATTTCCATAATAACTGAAAAAGCAACAGCTAAACGTAAGCTGGATGACAGTGTTTCTGCATTGCTTTTGTCTCTTCTGGGCACAGCACATAATGCCAAAATGCCAGTGCAGAAAAGCAAAACAAACTGCACAATGTTGTTACAAATTTGGAAACATCTCTTGCTTCTGTTATTGGTATGGACGTTGGTGTGCCTTAATTGGATTCTGCTTAATCACTGGATAAAATCGGTTAGCAAAGGCAGAAGATAATGACTTTGATGGACTGACCACCAAAATGCAAAATTGTTTGCTGATGGTTCTAAAATTAATGAACCATACAAGAACTTAATGATAAAAGATGTGTGTGACTACAAGAATAGGATATGGCATGGTACACTGCTGTGTCATTTGCCCAGGAAAACATGATGCATAAGTACCTTTCAGAGTGTATAACAGAGCCATGTATGATTGAAATAGTGGAATATATACCAACAATGGCAAACCACTGACAGGTCAATGTTAATAACACAATTTGTTCTTATGGCAGAATTGATTGACATTCTAAATGCATCAATCCATGCACTTGCAGCCCACTCATACACAGCAAAATGATGAGCAAGGCATTTAACTACAACACAAAAAGTTACACTGTAGTGATCAAATTTCCTACATCATTCTATTTGATTTTGCAGAAAATTATCAATTTATTATTCAAAATGCATCATAGGGATGTCACTAGAGCAGCTATATAAAGGAAAAACACAAACATGTGAAAAAATTAGTGAAGTTCTTGGGTGGCTGTCAGGGCAGTATAAATGTTTAAGAATTATCATTAAACTTATCCAGCTCTGACTTCCCTTGATTAATCTTGGTCATTTTTTGCGAAAACTTGTGGAAAATCTTCTTGTGATGGCATCATTGGAACAGTAAAGCATTTGGTAGCAGGATGAAATTTGCAAAAAAACTCAAATATAATTTCCGAAAAGTGTGTTTTATCTTTGTCAAACTGATATCCCAACCATAATTTTTTTTTTATACAGGGTGACCCAAAAAGATGTGTACCCATGAAAATTTCAATTGTGACTTTGATTAAAAAGCTATTTATTTCAAATTACAACCACACATTATTCAGTTTATGGAAGACCATTCACCAGAGTTTCAACT
>Ga0210059_1010813_pt1 | contig 14055 bp, 9 predicted proteins | sample Ectturendosymbi2_FD_188042 | JGI IMG/M metagenome (GOLD analysis project Ga0210059, IMG submission 188042) | Ecteinascidia turbinata endosymbiont from Florida, USA - Sample 2 (SPAdes) (version 2) | ecosystem: Host-associated > Tunicates > Ascidians > Unclassified | place: Key West, Florida... | reverse complement strand
GTCACGCCAGTCAGCAACCACTAGCTTTTAGCACGTGAATAGTAATGTTTTCGTGACATTTGTGCAATAGGCGTGATGCACGAGTAGAGAGTCATACCCATGCCAAAAGAACGATTATTAGAAAAAGGCACCAGTGAAATCAAATATATTTGCATTCAACAAAACCTAAAATACTTACAGGCTATTCAATAGCGATTACTAAAACTGGCAGACAGTCAAATTTGTAGATAAATCAGTTGCTGTTAGGGGCCCTTGTCCCCTTGATACTTAACGCAACATATAGGAATATAATACAGAGTTGTATTCTTGTATCGCTTCTGAATTACGAAATTTTTCAAACGTGTATTTCATTTGAAACAAATACATTTCATCACGGGGGGCCCCCTTACAGCGGGGAGCCCGGGTCAATTTCCCCCATTGTCCCCCCCTTAATTCGGCCCTGCATGTACCCCTTCAGCATTCCGACAGAGGTATTGCAGCTTATTACATACAGGAACGTATGCATCCTTCGTTTCTTTGATTCTCGAAGCAGTAGGGCTTACTGTGATAATGCTACTAAAGTGATGTGTGTTGCCAACGTTATTTCCGGGCAAGAACGCCTAACCGAACAGTTCCTTTCGATGGGCTTTTTCTATGATAGCGCTATTCTCTTTACAAAACGGTGCTCGTCTCCAAGCGAGCTCTTCGCTTTCATGCGCTCTTTCTGTGACAGCATTCGCTTTGTGCACCTGAAGGCGCTGAGAGGTGGTGAGCTGCGCCTGGTGAGAATAGTTGGAATGGTCAGACTTGATGAGATCCTCTTTGAAATATTAAGCAAAAAATGGCACTAACACTGAGACCACCACCACAAGTTTACTGTAGCCCATCATCTGCACAAACCAATGTTATTATCAAACCAGTATAATTTAGACCTGAAACCACCTAGCTTTATGTGACGCAAGGGAATTCATGCCTTGCAGTAGCCTAGCTTTTGTCTGGATTACTGAAACAGAACACCAAGTTTTTCTTCAAACAGGATACCATGTTTTCCTCCGACACGCTTCAGTGGTATGTATGCATGCAGATTTAGCTATATATGTGCAGGGATAGCTAAATACGCGCAGAGATAGCTATCTCTGTGCAGAGATAGCTGAATGCGCACAGAGATAGCTACATGCACGCAGAGATAGCTGAATGCGCACAGAGATAGCTAAATGCACGCAGAGATAGCTAAATGTGCACAGAGATAGCTATCTCTGACCAGAGATAGCTAAATGCGCGCAGAGATAGCTAAATATGCGCAAAGATAGCAGTTTTTGTGCTAAATCTGTCAGATATAATATTTTTACGAACGGCGCCCCATACAGCTTGGCTGAGAGTGGCTGCAATGGTGTGCTCAGAGGCGTCACAATCAACACGGAAGGGCATATCATCTCGAATACAAGTAAGACTGGCGTTAACAAGGCTGGAACGCAGTTCGTCGAAAGTTTAATCGCTCCGGACCGAAAGAAGCAAAAGACTGAATTTCAATGCTTGATGCAGCGGTCGAGCTTTGGACGAAAAGTTCGCTATCCATTTAGCGTAGTAAGCAAACATGCCTACGGCGCATTACAAATAACCTTTGGATCGAGGAACCGGCAGATTCATGAGCGGTTCGATGAGACGTTTAGGATCGGGTCGAATAAAGTTGTGCGACACCCTGTACCCGAGTAAGTCAATTTCAGTTTTGTTTGTTTGACATTTGGCATCATTAAGAGTGAGGTTTTCGGCTTCAGCAGCACGAAGGAATGCCTCAAGACGTCTGTCATGATCTGCTTGGTCAGTGCCCACAACAGTGACGCTGTCAAGGTAAGCGTAAGTACCAGAAAGTTCGTACTTTTCAATAATATAATCAATCATTCGTTGGAAAACAGAAACGCCATTTGTAACACCGAAAGGTAAGTGTCGATATTGGAATACTTTTCCGCACGCTTCAAAAGTAGTCAATTCTCGATCCTTGTTGTGCAAATGTATTTGATGATAAGCTGACTTTAAATTCAAAGCACTGAATATGCGACCTTTTGCAATCGTATTGATCAAATCATCAATACAGGGAGAGGATAAGCATCTGTACTTGTCTTTTTGTCTGTAATAGAGCTTAAAAGAAAGTATTTAGATGTAACTATGGCTAATACGTGGGTTCGTCTTAGCAGCTACATCAAGGGAGATATTCGCAGGTCAATGCCTGTTTGATTCCCCTATTGCCTCTGACACCTCCCTACTTTAAGTTATAATCGCTCAACACAAACAAAGGTTGTTCAAATGTGTTTAATTGTTTAGTATATCATTGTCGCATTGTTAAATAAGAACACTTACTGATTTAGAGTCTTTTACAGTTCACACAATTTCTCTCGAATTTTACAGACACAGAGTGCTTTTTCTAAGGTGTATCTGCAATTAGTAACCCAGTTTTAAACAGTTATAGCGATTATCTATTTAGGTGGCTTATCTCTATTGGAAGTAGGGCTTATATTAAATCGTCTGACTATGGTTGGCGTTTCCTGTTTAAGGTGTTTGCCTCAGTCAGGAAATTATGAGTCAGTATCTCAGCTGTTTCCTGGCTTGCCAGGTAAACAAAGCCTATTGATTTGCAAGCGTTTAATCCTAGTGATAACTTGTTTTAACAGTAAGTAGTTTTGGCATTCTAATGTTTTCATTTATTGTGACAGAACTTCATTCTGACAAAGTTAATTTATTGTACAAAATGACAGAGTTTCATTAGTACAAAACGTTTTAAGATATGTCCAAGCATGTTATCTAGAACTTATGGTTCATAGTAACAGCGGTTTGACAAGCTATTTTTATGAAACAGTCTGTCAGCGGTTATGTGGAACAAGCCGTTTTTATAAAACAATTTGTCAGGGAGCGTCCCGGACAACCCGTTTTGTGGAACAGAGTGACAGAATCTCGTGGGGCTAGTCACATCTGTAAACTAAAAATGAACCTACTTTCATTTTTAGGTTGAAGAGCTCAAGCCGTTAACTGTGACAGGACTTTCACTTGACAGGGAGCACGGCACTCACGGTACTTTGGAGGTAGAACCTTCGGGTTTTATCTCTGATGTCTAACCACATTGGTTAGTACAACCGAGAGAGAGTGAAGCCGTCAGGAAAACAAGTCTTTCAGGTGATGCTAGCAGCACTCTGGTCTGGGCTTGTGAATCCAGTCCTTTTTATTGGCAAAAGTGATGCACTCAAGGCATGCTTTTACTTAATTAATGTAACAATCGTATCCTAGGCAACCTGCCTGATCAGTGTATGACACCTTCCTGATCTGTGTATGACACCTGCTTGATTAGGGTATGATTGGTGCATAATTTATTGTTGCCCAGGAAACATCGCCATGTTTGTTTTATGTAAGGTTGCATGATAGTTATGTAATCACCTGGTAGGTGTTTGTTGTTACTGAAAAAATCCCTATATTTTACCTAAAGGTATTTGCACTTCCTGTGTTGCTAGGAAGCGCTGCATTGTCACTGGGAAAGTCCCTACAATTTACCTAAAGGTGTTTGTATTTCCTGTGTTGCTGGGAAGGACTACCATGTTTGTTTATAAGCTTCCAATCCGATTGCTTTTGAAGTTCTGAGGTTTTCATTCTTCATTGATTTCGGATTTCTTTGGCTGAGTCTGTTGTATTGTCAGTCTCCCAGCAGCTGTCCAGCAGCCTTCCAGTAACTGTTCATTAGCCTTTCAGTAGTCTCTAATTTGCCGTTTAATTCTGTGTTTTTAAGTTCTTTTACATGTAGTAGACAATGTAATTGCTCTGCTACACATCCAATAGCGTGAACCTATTAACGGTTCGCGAATAACCAATTACTAGACGCTTTTTGTGGCGGCCATCATTTACAATGAGTACCTGAGTTCGCCAAGGAGAGGAAGACGGTTCAATGATATCGTTTGAGCAGATAATCGATCTCATGTTTAATGAAAGCTTGGTCATCGGCATTGAATCGACGAGATTTCGTCGCTACTAGTTTTACACTCGGCTGTAAATTGCGGAACAGGCGAGGAGTTGGTGTTTTAGAAGCAGCGACAGCGAAGTAGCGACAAGCAGAGCTATCTCCCAGCGCAAAATCGTTCTCCAAACCACCTGTTGCGAATACCACGTTTCTGTGTCGCTTCATGAACCGTTGACCGAGGATAACATCGGTACAAAGACCAGGCGCGGACACAAGGTGGGATGCAGGGGAATGCACCCCCCACCAGACTTAAAGAGGTGTTGACATCACACTTGATTTCATTGAAAATCATCACCAAAATATTTTTGTACTGCACATTACTTAATCGCTAAAGATACTGCAAATTAACTTGTGCTAACAATTAGTCAAAAATGTTTCTTCGGTTCATTAGATGAGCTAGCCTTGTTTGTGTAACCTGATATAAAATAGTCAATAATCGCACGGGCGTTCGCAGGAGGGTAAATGCCCGTTTCCCCCCTGGAAATTGGGATTAAGAACCAAATATTTTCGAAAAACCTGACGTCGGCATATTAAATTCCGATTAATTGATTTGATTCTTGCAATGACAGTTATTTTGCTCGTATGAAACTCGCACTGCAGAAGAGTCAGGTTCACAGTTATAGTGTCATGCAATGATGAGCTTGCAGTTCACTCATGTCCAGGGGCGTAACGAGGGGGGCAAGGGGGCACAATTCCCCCGGCGCCAATTCACTATGGAGGCTCTGAATCACTGCAGGGGCGCCGAAAAGTCCCAACAATGTCACAAGTACTTTCTTCAATACAGTAAATTTGCCTTCGAAAGAACTCAGATTTGACCATAGGGGCGCCAAACTTCGACCATGGGGGCGCCGAATTTGTTTTTAGCCCCGGGTGCCATCTAACCTCGTTGCGCCCCTGCTCATGTCCTCTCCTTTGCCTGCAGAGGCAGTTTGCGAAAGTCGCAAGCGGATTGTTCTAGCTGCTGTTGGTCTTTATTGCGTAACAATACCGTTGCTACAAACCCGCAAAGGCTCACTTTATACTACGGTGGCAGGCGTTTTGTTGCATGAGACTGTTGAACGCACACATCTTGGCAAGTAATGCAGCGAGACTGTGACATGCTGATAGCAATAAGCCACGTACATTTGTACTTTGTGAAAAGAAGATGACTGAGTCCGTAGTAATGCTTACAGAAGTTTGAAAAATCCATTATTAGTGCGAGTGTGAACAAGGTGCCTGGGTGTCAAACTACACTTATGTAGTTTTTTTTCATGCAGTATAAAATTACGTGGCTTGTTAGAATACGTCTATGCAGGCTTGTGGAAATACGTCTTAAGGCTTAGTTCTGATATCTTAGTGAATACTGAGTGCAAAGCTATATTTGCTGTGGCGAGTTTTCACAAGTCATCCGGTCAGTTTTGCAAAACCTGCGTGGTGTTCTAATTTTAGTACGTTTGTCCGTAGTCGTGTCAACATACAGGTCTACTTAATTGTCCGGTTTGTGTAGCAAGGTTCATTGATCGCTTTGGACGAGATCCTAGACTTTTGCAGCTCTAGCTGATATTGTAATTAGGGGGAGAGCAACCGGGCAATCCTCCTCCCGAAATTTTCAGAAACATATTCAGTTGTTAGTTCAGTTATATACCAGCTGGGTGCGACCTTGCTTGCCAAGTAAATTAAAGTCGTAATTTGTGTTTTCGTTGAAACCCCATGGCAATCAAATGCTTCTTTCTTTGCAAATCATGGCAATGCTTACTTGAAAAGAAATGCCCTGTTGAAAATCTGCAGATTAGATAGCCTACTGTGTAAATTGTCGTAATACTAATATACCTGGCTATTGCTGCCAACGAAGCGTTTTTTGTGAATTTTACCGTTACATGGGGCATTTCCTTTGTAGTGTAGAAAGTATAAAGCGATTTGTTAATGTCCACTTGCATTGCATCGTCAGCAATGTTCCCTCTGAGTGCGCAAATACTCAGGACCACCAGAACTGTTGCGCAGTGAAATCTCATTCTCGCGCACTTGCAACATTCCAAAGCAATGGAAAAACACGCAAACAAGAAGCTATTTGAATGAAATGTGTATTTTGTTCGCATTTTGATGTGATTGTATATTTATTATATAATTCACAAAGTTTTTAATTCATTGAACTCCACTTGCTCATCCCTAAAATAATGATGCTCACTAAAACAAATATTTGCTCAGTGCAAAATTATCTTAAGAGGGAAACATTGATCCTCAGCTATTTGAAAATAATAAAAACAAAATGTCGACGTTGCCTCCCTGGAAAAATTTCTGCGGACGCCCATGGATGATCGAGCTTTCTCGTTTTCGCTTTTTCGTTACTTTCGTGCTTTCGTGCTTTCCCTCATTACGAATTGTTTGTTTCTTTCCGTTCTCTTAATTTTGGTTGCAAAATAGACACAACCACCCCCGTTCTTATTTCATCAAAATTACCTGCAATAACAAATATTATACACAAATTACTATGAGTGCTGCGCACTATTCCAAACGACAATCAAAACCGTAAGGCCCCCCCCCCCTTTATAAAGCATTAATCTAAACAACACAATGCTGGCTACTGCCACCGGTAATTGTGCAGTAACAATCGTAACCTACAATGAGAATAAGTATTATGTCGTCACGTGAACTGTTTATCTCGAGTCCTCAATGTACCTGCACCGACGCCGGTGACTACGTCATCAAATCGTTATGTGCCACATTGCTTATTGTTTCCGTAGTATTGCAGTGTTAAAGTTGACCAGTATTATCACTCAAGCTTATTCTAAACCAAGCTTAGACTTGTTTCCTCGTAAATGAACGTATGCGAAAGTGATTTGATTTACGCAATATGGCCCTGTGGAGCATTGGGTTCATTGCAAAATGACATCGCATCCCCCCCCCCACAAAATTAGCCTGTATACTGACAAAGACCTTCAACTTCCATGAAATCGAGAGAGTTTGCGTCCAGCCAATTTAATAATAGACGTTACAAACCCATCAGGTACAGTGGAGGCAGAGTCAGAGGCTAACGTCACTTTCACAAGCGGACCAGAAGGTTCTAAATAGAGACGTAGGGCGATTTCCGCACTGAGATACACGTCGGATGCGCCAGAATTCAGAAGTGCAGTACTTCTAGACCCCCGATTGTTGCAGGTATTAGGGCAAGTTCAAGATTTTTAACCGCAGCTACAGAAAGAGAGGTTAATGACAGAAGACACGGCGCATTTGTAGCAGCTACAGTGTCTGGAATGTCGGAACTAGAGTCTGTAGAAGTTTCTGGTAAACTAGTACTCACGATATTAGCTCGATCTGTTCGAGGCGAAAAGAGTATCTTCTGCGCTCGAGCTTCGGGTTTGGCTAAACAAACCTTCTGAAAATGTCCTCGTTTACCACAATTAAAGCAGTAGGCGTCTCTAGCCGGACATTGCGAGGGAGAATAGATTTTGCCACAAGGTGAAAAGCTCTTTTAAGCTCGCTCCAGGACAAGAGCCTTAGTTACAGCAGACTGAAACGATAATGTATCCTCTTCTAGTAACCGTTGACGGATAGTAGAAGAATCTAGACCCGTTATAAAAGCATCACGAGTCAATTCAACACGAAATTCCTCAGCTCGTAAGAGCGTTACAGACGCAGTCGTTAAAATGCTCTTTGATGGCATGGCTTTGAGCGACATCTTCAGCAGGCTTTTGCTTGCGCGTAAGCAGTCGCTGACGGTCATAGATGTCATTCAGATCCTTCTTCAGGTAAACTCGCTCTAATTCCTTTTTGGCAGCATCGTAGGAGTTGCAATCCTCGACATAAGAATACACGTCAGGAGAAATGTGATTAAACAATAAACCTAGCTTATCCAGCGTCGGGTCGTCACCGTCGTCATCTTCATGGACCGACTGCAGAAGAGCAGATTGAGCGGCCGAGAGAAACAGTTCGAAAGTCCTAACCCAGTGCTTGTAGATTTTAGCTGAGCGCTCTTCGCTTGGATCAGCTTCGAGAATCGCAGGCCTGGAGTAACCGACTGATGCTAGCCATCGTCCCGTCGGAACAGAGCAATAGTTGATTAAATTGTGATGCACTATAATAAGACTTCCTGATAAACTAGGCTCTAATCAACTAATGCCTGATTCAGGCTAACAACGAAACGCTGCGCAACTCACTGCACACAAACGACCAGTATGAGTTCGAAATGCGGAACCACACGCATGGCACGGCAGTCGTCAACACAGCAAGAATGCGAACCACGTAATTACGAACGCGGGCAATCAAGATAAGCGGCAGCGCTATTCATAATTCCCACACTTATGTCCCATCTTTGTTTAATGGCTTCAAGCTGTGTTCATGCGGTTACTAGTTATCTAATGTGTGCAGCTTTCTAGATTCAAAGGGGATTTGATTTACTTGATGCTACCTTAAAGCCTAACATTAACTGACAGCATCTCTACAGATACCGCAGTATTCCTGCCAGCTAGGGCTCCCATGGCTTCCTAGTGTAGGCCAGCAGGTTCTTGACCGTCTTTGCCTGTTTACACAATACCGCACCGAGATCCCGCAAGCGGATTGACCTGCTTTCGTCCCCTGGTATATCGCCCTCGTGGTTGCCAAGTAGGTCGGCAACGGCCTTTGACGGTTTGCGCAATCTCGCGCCAAGATGAAATGTTTTTCTATTTCGCCTCGCATAACGTGCAGTAAAAACCACAACCCAGTGTAATTTCGAGTTAGTAACGTTTCGGCGCTCTTCGTGTATAAACCAAATTGTGCTAATTGAGTCAGTGTATTTCTGATCACCGAAAAAAACAATGATCTAGCTGCCGCAACAGTTTCTACGATTAGTGGAATGTTACACGCAGTTGCGGCCGTTGTTATGATAATTCTATACGCTCGTTGGTGATCATGAGCGCGGTTGTGTTGCGTCTGAAAGCTGCCGAATCTTTCCTAGAGACAAAAATCCGGATTACGAGATGTGAAGGTCGTAAGGTCAGATTTTATCCAGTATTGGCAATATTGGAAAGGTCAGATTTTATCCAGTATTGGCGAAGATCCGGATTAAAAAATCCGGATAAACCGAAGATTTTGTAAAGACAAACATCAGACATCTTTGTACCACCAGTTTTGGCGAAGATCCGGATTAATTACACACACGATTTTGTGGCGTAATTATTTTGCATGTGGTAAGGTTTTGGGCAGGTAGTTTTGCTGAGCTTGTATTTTTACATTCCTCACTATTAGCATTTGGTAGGGTGGCATAAAATCAAGGAGTTGCCCCGGGGGCGGGCATCACAAGACCTCTGTACGCCCCTGAAGCAGTTTAGACCAAGTTTACACATCATGATGAAAGTTGCAAGCCGGCGCTTCTCAACAAGAGCCAGTTTTAGGCCTATTTCATCTAAATGGTTCCCGGACCTTAAGAGGGCCCAGTGCAAGTGTTAACAGAGTTAACGTTGATCTTTATACATTTTACATTATTGTAAGCAAATTTGAGGTGTGGAAAGTGCGGCACTTTATTGACCGGCCCTGGGCGGCACTTAGCCTCGCTATGCCACTGCGTGGGACTAGCCTGGCTGACTAAATGGGACATTTTGGTTGGCTGACCGGGACAAAGCCCTTAAAACCGTGACTATCCCGGCTAAAACGGGATGTATGGTAAGCCTACTTAGAAATGGTAAAGCGGTTTTTGAACGTCCATTTACACTGCATCTTCAACAACCTGAAAAATGTACGCAAAATGTCTACATTGCCCCTCCTGGAAAAAATTATGCGGAAGCCCATACCAATGTTTTTCTGTAGCACGTAGGTCTACAGGCATGAGAAAATGGCATTCTTGAAACGAGATAGTGCAGTTGGTAGAGTTGCGTAGGTCAGGGGTGGGCAAATATTTTTTACGGTGGGCCACATTGCTATCGGGGGCTGCATATATAACATTTGACTACTTCAGCTGTTGCACTTGACGTTTCACAATATGAGTTAATGAAAAAACTATGTACTATTTATGTGCGTGTGGTTGCCCTGCGGGCCGCACAAAATGCAAGAAAAGCCTAAAAAGGCATAATCATTGTAACTTGCTGTTGCACCTAAGAACTACACATATTTTTTTTAAATTCGGGTGGGGGTTATTGTTGGGTTACCGCCCTGACTGCGATGAAGGTCTTTATGAGAAGGGACTTTATCCGAAACAGTTGCACAATTTTGCAATGGCGGTACCAAATAAAGTTGTTCAGTGGATTACCATTGAACGTAATAGCGTTGTGATCGTTGCTAAGCAATAAAAAGATGATGTCCCACCAGGCTCGTAACCAGTTTAGGACACCAGGGAGGTCGAAATGTTTTCTGAGAGGGTCCCAAATTTTTTAAATTATGTCCAATAGTTTCAAACTATATCCAACACATTTCTACAGGGGGACGAAAATTATTCTAGGGTTGATTCGCCCCCCCTACAAAAATTTTCTCCCCCCTAGAAAAATGTGTTAGACATATTTAAAAACTATTGGACATAGTTTAAAACATTTGTCCCCCTCTGAGAAAACTCTTCTCCCACCTGGTGTCCCAAGCATGGGCGTCCGCAGGGGGGCAAAACGAGCATTTCCCCCCCTGGAAATTGGGCCTAAGAACCAAAATTTTCTAGAAAACCTGAAGTCAGCAGCTCACTTTCATTAATTAATTTAATTCTGGCAATGACAGTTTATTTGCAGGTAAGACACTCACACTGTACAAGAGCCAAGTTTACGGTCTTGGTGTCATTCAGTTGTGAGCTTGCAGTTCACGTGTGCTCCATTGTGTGGCCGAACGTGGGAGCGGATTCTTCTGCTGTTGGTCTTTATTGCGTAACAATAACACCAAGTTGCTATAGTACACATTTTGACGCATGTTGCTGCTTGCTGTTGAACGCAGATATCTTGGCAGATAATGCAGCGAGACAGTGACTGCTGATAGCGGTAAGCCAAGTAGTTTTATACTGTGTGAGAAGAAGCCATAGAGAATCTACAGCAATGCAACCGCAAGTTTCAAATATCATTACTAGTGTGAGACTGAGCGTGACCAATGTGCCTGAGTTAATAGTTTAATCCAGTGACAGCGCAGGCCAACTACTTTTTACCTACGGGCCATTTTACAAAAACGTGAAACGTTATTAGTCACTTCCAATAAAATGATATATAAAACAACAGATTCACAACATTAAAAACTAAAAAGGAAGATATGTGATTGAGTCATTGAAATTATTACACAATAGCAACATATTACAAATCTCTATCAGTGGGATGCCTGTAGTCGAGGCTTCTTTGACACTATCGTTTCTTTAACAATACCAGTTTACTGGCAGCAAGTCGAAGACTATCGTCTGCCATTCAATCAGGCCCGTAACCAGCTTGGGACACCAGGGGGGGCGAAGCTTTTGCTGAGAGGGTCTCAAATTTTTTAAACCATGTCCTATAGTTTTAAATCATCTCCAACACATTTTTCAGGGTAGGGGCGAAAATTTTTCCAAGGGGTCTTCGCCCGCCCCTGCGCCTCCCCTTGTTACGGGCCTGCATTCAATTTCTGTTTTTACTGTAGATTTGACTTGCTTCAACGGAGAAAATGTACGTGCTCTCACACATGCACTGTATGTGTTTCCAAGCGTCCAGCGCATGTTTAGTGGGAAATCTTTCAGTTTGGGGAATCTCTTTTTGCTGACTAATTTCCAGAAGCTCTTTACAGTCTCTAATACCGTTAGTATTGTAGCCCACGCTTTTATTAAAAGATGTTATGCTTGTTCTACAGCAATTACAATTACCTATTGCAGAGATGGACAATTAACTTGGCTCAAGGGCCACTTTGAGAAGGTTGCGTTTAGCGGATAGATAGACAGATTTATTTGGCGTTATTGAGTTCATTGCGCCAGATGTACTCTCCAAGACAAAGAACGCCGGGGCACCGTAAAACACGAGGTTATACAGTCAGGTGCCCCAGCGGAGGGTTAGGGGAGGGCCGTACCTTTTAATTTGATCGTAAAAAAGATAAAACAAAAAGAATAATGGTACGCAGAAAAGGTTTTATTCATCGTTCTTGTGCAAATACACTTTATTCAGCGAAAGCAATTCAATGAAACAAATGTAACCTCACACGCTTTTCAACAAATTTAAAATTCGAAGATTTTTTCTGAATGGTTCCGCGGGCCGCTGAAAACGCTGTGGCGGGCCATATGCAGCGTTCTGGCCTGTAGTTGGAACATACTGACTTAACCAAACTACGCTTATGCAGTCTTCTTTTTACACACCGCGTGGCTTGTTATATAATCAGTCTTGTGGAAATATACATAAGGTTTAGTTATAATTTCTAAGTGAGCAAGTGCAAAGCTGTATTTGTTCTGGCGAGTTTTCATAATTCATCTGCGCAATTTTTAAGTCTGCGTGGTGTTGTAACTTTAGTAAGTTGCCCGATAGTCATTGTCAGCATACAGGTCTACTGCTCACTGCTTGAAAGAGTTTTGCGAGAGTGTCTACCTTTCGTGTTTTTTCACCGCTGCTGATGTTCTGGTTATTGGTTATTCTGAAATTATGACTTCATTTTAGAAAGTGCTCGAAAATTGGATATTATGTAGTTTATGAAAAGGAAAAGCATTTCTAATAGCCAAGGTGTAGAAAACTTTTCAGACTAAATTTTGAGAAGTGGGGTTCAACTCGCACAGACTAATGTGAGCATCACAAACGCAGTTGTGGACAGTTCAAGTCCAATATTCAGTTGTCTGCAATTCACTATAATAATGATATTGGATGATACCCCAATTCAGCAAAAGCTGCAAAGCAGGGGTGGGGAACCTGCGGCCAGTTGGTCAAATGCGGCCCGCGCGAACATTTAATATGGTCCGCATCAGAATTTTCGTTACCCAAGTTAGAACACAACATCGCGTCAAAACGAAACTTCCTGAGAAGCAGACATGTAAACAGTAAGTCAAGAGAAGTCTCTTTCCCTCTTTGACATAGTTTTTTCTCCTCACTTTCCTTTGAAGATAACGGTAGAAGTTTAAGAAAAACTAATGTTATAGTGATCAACACCTCAAGTGCTTGAACAAGTTGATTAAATTACGTGGAAGGATCCGAACTTTCCTCTCTAAAACAGCCTTTCTTAAGGCTAACATTGCTCAGCGAACATTGCCGAAATCGGTTAGATTTCGCGTAGAAAAATCGCGGGCAACTCTGAGTCCGAGCGTCGAACGAGCTTTCATGCAGGATGAAACTGGCAAAAATCGGTCAATGGTTGCTTCTCTCAGAACCAAATGCCGCTCACTCTGGCAGGAAATCAAACAGTTTTTGTCTTTCTTCGACTTGGTACGCTTCTACCGTTACCTAGCTGTCATTGACGAACAAAAAGAAGACGTCAACCAAAAGAAGAACAGTAACAATCTTCGTCTTTTATTTCAACACCCGTTTGGCAACCAGACAAGCTTTCAGAAGAACAACATCACAAACTTATCTGATTACAAACTGTCAGATGCCGAACAGTTTGTTCTTTCCCACGGGCTGTCGTTTTGTCTACCACCCACCAGTATCAAGCGTGAGGAAGTATCTGCTGATTTTGAAGTACTATACGCTCAACTAGACCATCACAAACCTCGCTCCAAAGAGCAGCTTGCCGCCCTAAAGGCCAGGTTAAGCGACTTGGCTCACGCTTACTGTGGAAGCCACATATATTGGGGTGACTTCTTAAATGACAAAAGAATGTTTTCAGGCTATCAAGTCTCTCCGGATGATTGAAGACATCATCATAACAAAATCCGACAAAGGATCTGGTGTCGTTATCCTCAACAAGAACGAGTACACCGACAAGATGATGACAATCCTGAATGACATCACCAAATTCCTTGATCATGGACCATCCACCAGCAATGACATCACCGCTAAAAGAGAAACACAGATACAACGACGGTTGCTACAACTGAACAAGGAAAAATTAATCTCAAAAACAGAATACAAAGCAATCCGACCCACTGGCTCCCAGCGACTGCGCATGTACGGCCTTCCGAAAACTCACAAGAAAGATGTACCCTTACGTCCAATTATGTCAATGACCGGATCGGCCCAGCATGAGCTGGCTAAGTGGCTTGCCTGTCTTCTCCAACCAGTCATTCA
>Ga0210059_1010812_pt1 | contig 14056 bp, 13 predicted proteins | sample Ectturendosymbi2_FD_188042 | JGI IMG/M metagenome (GOLD analysis project Ga0210059, IMG submission 188042) | Ecteinascidia turbinata endosymbiont from Florida, USA - Sample 2 (SPAdes) (version 2) | ecosystem: Host-associated > Tunicates > Ascidians > Unclassified | place: Key West, Florida... | reverse complement strand
GATGAGTTTTTTGCAATTATCCTTTTCAAATTGATCTCATTTTTGTGTAAAAACAGTTTTCAGTGTCAGCTATTATTTGGTGTTTCAGTGCATGCATAAACATCGCCAAGTTCTGTAGGGTGATGACTATGTAAAAATAGCCACTTTGAACTTTTCAAGAATAAAAAGTGTGATGTCCACGTGATACATTGACGCCACCTCAAAAACAGCAAATTTTTGCAGCGGGTATCAAGTGTAGGTACATATGCTTGGGGAGATTTTCATCAGAAGTTATCTATTATTAGATTCAGGTGGTTTTATTGTAACCCGAGAGTATCAACGCAATCAATCGCGAAGAACTGCATCGAAACACAGTGAATTTAGGGTTTTTATCCAGCGACATTTCTCAGTGTTGATTATTTTGTGTATGTTACAGCAGGCAATTTTAATTAGAACAGGTATAACACCTGTTCATAGACTGTACAGGGCTTCCGGAAATTGGTCAGCAAAGATAGGTTTCCTAAACTGAAAAACTTCACACTAAAAACGCGCTCTCCGCGATACTTTCAAAAGTTAACATGCGTTGCTTGACTTAAGATCTTGTTAAAAGTTTCTCGTAGTTAAAGTACAATTAAACACATGTGATTTTACTCCTAAAAACCCTGATGCAGACTGCAGAGTATTTTTAGCAAAGTAAGCTGCAACTGTAGAAAAATTTCAGTCCAAATTAACTCATCGGCACTTTCGCCAGCGTAGTCTCGCGAAGTTCCCACCAAAAACTTCAGCGCACTAAAAGCGGAACCGTAATATCCCAACCACTAACCGGTTGGTTTCTTCGTCAGCGACGTAGAGAGCGCTGTACAACTCAAACTTTAGTTGCGTTGTTGAACATACCTCCAACCTAAATTTATTGCGGGAGTGTTCAAGCGTCACCTGCTATTGACTTTTGTAAATTTGCAAAACCGTGACGGAGATATTCAGACAAGAGTCACAAGCAGTAACCGCGCAGTTGGAAAGTAGTGGCCGAACTACGCAACACAAAAGGTGAAACCATACCTCGTTTATTCCACATCTAAACGTGAAACAAAAAGAAGGCGAACGAACATTTTCTCAGTAGCTAAACTTCTTCATCAAAACTAAAAGCGCGTGAGCAAATCTAATTGGAAATGTCACTTCTGAAACAGCATCTCTGAGGTGAAGTCAAGCGACACAAGCAAGTTGCCGAGTTTGGCGCGTAAAAATTCGACAAATGCCGAGTTCCGTAATTAACTTTGAAAAGGACCAAACAGCGCTGTGACAAGGTTGTTTTTACAGCTGACATGCTTTCTACTCTAACGTTCCTGCCATTATGGGCCAGGTAAATCACGGCCAGCCCAATATCGATTGCCAACCAACAGGCAATTGCTTGTAAATGGCAAACCATTTGTGGTGTTGATATATATTTTCTTTAAAATCTTTTTTCAGTTACTGTCACTTTTTGTGCAAGCATCACCGCTTGTAGTCGTGGTCATGAGAGATAAACAGGATCAGGAGTTGATTTTCATTGACTTCTCCAGATTCTCGTTTTGTTTCGTATGTGTTGGAACTACCTCGTAAAGATCTGCCATTATTTCAGACAGCCACTTGAAGATCTCCACGGTTAAAGACCCCCACGCATCTATCTAATCTAACATGTAGGCTTCGACGACGAATCTGTCCTACAAATTGATGGAACACGCGTTCGGCAGTTCTTGCTACGCCATGGCGTTACATTCTCGTGACTTTGCGGTCTCCTGCATTGACGCGTTTTGTGTCAACTTTAGATGCTTCTGTTGTATGCTACGTAAATTAAAAAATTTCAAAGCCAATTTGGTGCATCAGGAATACACTTCTTCAAACCAGGGCTATGGAGCCGTCGTAAAAATGACACTGCTCCGGCTCCTGAACTTTTCTTTCATAACATGGATCCGGCTCCAGCTCCGGCTTGTGTTCGATTTTACACAATAATATTTTCAATTGTCTAGGTGTGAATTAAGTTGACAGGAAAATGAAATGCATCTACCACACAAAACTAAAAGATTTTTTACAGTCAGCGTTGTTACGTTGATAAAAATCAGCGAAAAAAAATACAATCACAGATTCAGACGAATCCGAGAAAAGTTACTAGCAGAAAGGTTATTCAAGATATGGTGTTATAAACAAATTCTGAAAAGGCAGTCACTGGTTTTGCTGTTAATGCCTGGTGACCTTTTGTTATTTCGTATGATCGGAATCAAGAAAACGTCTATTTGGAAAACTAGATTCGTGTCCGAGTATTTTGATACAGTCCAGTCCCAATCTTCCAGTGTTTTGCACTAGTTGCGTGCTTTACCTGTTGCAGTCTTGGCGATGCCAGCTAACAGCTCTGCCCAGGCAAACCTGCAAAGAGCGCAAAACACGTTGTGTTTCACCTCTCTCATGTATCTTTTTAATTTACACACATTTGCATTAAAACCGTTTGCTCCCAAACATAATATAGCTTCTAGCAAGATATGCATCTTTGGCTTGATTTAAATAGCTGAAAATATCTGATTTTTTATATTTTGCACTCATAGTAAGCAGTGGTGAATGGCAAAGTAAAGCGTTATATAACCTGCAAAGCTTAGGAGAAAATAAGACTGGTTACAGTGCTGAAAACATAAAATTTGTTTCCACAGATGAAAACTTCAGGAAAAGTCCACATCTTTTTACATTGCATTTTTATGCCATCACGAAAATGTACTATCATGCAAAGCAATAGTTCACTAACCTCTAGTTATAACTTTCATGCTATACTTCTGCTATTAAACGTAATGGTTCCTACTGAACTTTGCCAGTAACCTAATAAACCTTACTAGTAAGCATAATGATTTCTATTAAAAATTCTATATTCAAATGGCGTGTCGAGCAATTTACACTTACGCTTACAAAGATATCTGAATCACACTCTCTGCTACAAGCAAGATTACACGGCTACAAAACAATGGATATTATATACCGACTGATTATAACTTAGGTCCTTTTAGATCGCTACAGCACTACAGATCATTCCGACTAGAAAGTAAGATGCTGTAGTAGTTTACGTTTCTCTTACTTCCACAAGTAACACCACGTCTGTCCAGTTACGATGCCATAGATTTAGCAATGATTAAACCAAGGAAACATCAAAGACTCGCAGATCCACTGCTCCACTGTTTTCGGTAAAGTAGCCTACGTCTGGCTTTCAGTGATTTTGGTATCTAGGAAGGGACCCGGAGCAGAATCTACCTAAAAATAGCCAAAGCTGCAGCTCCGGATCCTAAATTTTAAACTGCATGAGCACCGGTTCCGGCTCCTAAATATTAATCTGAGCTCTGGCTCCAGGCAAAATGCCCAGCTCCGGCTTCACAGCCCTAGGCCAAACACAGAAAAATGTATGAAATGAACCATGAGGCGCGCTTATGAATGCTATCGGTGGTATATACTACATATTTATAGCGGAAACATGTGTTTCGCAATTGCGTAATAGCAAGTATGCGACTGAATCCATACCATCAGCTACAGAAACTCAACACCATCATAATTGATGTCTCTATTGCAATGGAATAATGGAAAGCAACTATTTTGTATTGAGCATTTTCAACGAACCTTTTTTTACAATGTAAAGACTAACGGGTGCTGAAACTGTAAGGAGCAAGTCACATTTTCATGGCTCACACAAAAAGCAAAATACAGACAAGCATTAAATGTCTTTACAGACTTTCACGTGGCAATGGCCGGGTTACCTGAGGATTCCAAAGTTGCCGTTTCGGTTTCAGGAGTGACGAACTCAATAACAAAACAAACAACGAATCTAATCATTTCGAAAGAAGCATTGGAATGTAGAACTTCTGCTAAAGTCGGATAAAAACTTGTCAGTTAGTTCAATAACGTCACCGTCATAAGACTTGCAAGAAGAATATAAGATGTGTTTACGAGCCTGCCACTACCTGCTATCTTGACTGTCGTCTCGTTCAACTCACCAACTCAAAATGTAAATGCAGTTACCTCTGCCTGATGTTTTTCTTTTTTCTTCTCTTCTTTTCGCGCGACAGGCTCTTGCGCAATATATTACCAGTTACTTTCTTTACGAAACTCGAGCAAACCTTTTCTGTTGTAGACGATCAGCCCGCCTCATTTGACGAAAAAGTTTGGCAATTACGTAGACGACCGTGATGCTATTCACAGAGACAAAGTGCATATAAAGAAAGCCTTCACCTGTCACTGAAATATGCAAAGAAAAAGGATGCTCAGCTACCGCGACTGAATGTGGACTAAAGCTGCGATTCAAACGCGAAGTTCCCGAAAAGAAGTCGTTGTTCACCCACTCTCTTTCCCCACAGCGATTCGCTAATGTTGGCTTATGGATTTTTTAAATTAAACTTTTTCCCAGTTAGCAAGCCCAAGTTGGTCCAATGAAAGATCCTCATGTGCTGCTATTATGGCCCTATATAAGCTTCCAAAATGCCAAAATTCTACTCATACACAAAGTGGCCGTCGTCATTTGGGTCCAAAGTGATGCTCGCGATAAATTTGCTTTGCATTGCTGCAAGTTGGTTTGTCAGAATGCACTGATGTTTTAAAGCTTTGGATTGTGTTAAGTAAGAACTGGTTGAAATCCTTACAATAAAAATAAAGGCCAAATAAAAAGATGTAAGCGACATTTGCATATGTTTTAGTTACTTTTGCTACCATCATCAGTGCATTGCAAATAAACTGCAGAGATCTTGCTACAAGTTCTTACCGCCAGTCGAGAAAAAAGCGCTGTGAAAAATGAAAGACGCGAAAAGCTGTTATGGTAGTGACGTAGTGGCGCGAAGCACAGGTAGTCACGTGACGTGCCGATGGTGATGGCGGGAGAAGTGTGGATGAGACATGAAACTCTGTTACAGGTTAAAAATGCATAATCGCATCGATGGGATGTTTGAATTCAGCTCTGGTTTGTGTTCTTGAATCAGCACAGGTTCAAGAATCTGCAGCTGCCACCAGTTGTTATCACTGCCAATAACCTCGGGATTGCAAAAGTCAACCCGATGATCTGGGTCAGCTTGCAAGTGTCTGCAGACTGACTAGTTTAGTAACGTTGTTTTTTTCTGTACGATTTATTAAATTGCGTTGCTTTTGCCCGATGTAGGAGGCAGCGCATGAACACGTAAGCCTGTGAACATTTATAACGGTTGAATAAAGCTTGCCGGTCCTAAACCGAAAACTAACATGACACCCATTTGATAATCTCAAGAAAGTGATATATGTTGAGAAAACACCGATAAGATCTTCCAACACTTCATACGATTTTCCGACTTGTCATGGTGATTGTTGTTCATATTTTATTATGGATGAATATTGAACCAATCTGGGAATCGAATATACTTTAACAGCACCTTTATTAAGAAAGAAAACCAACGAAAACCATAACACAGATCCAGTGTCAAAAAATCAAACAACTGACACTGACAGAACAGTGCATCACGATCGCACAACCAACAAGAACTGTTCACACCAACAGAAATTTCAGCGTTACCAACGAGCAGACGAGCCCGTGGCGCAAATTGTTGATCAAACAACAACGAACGGTGGTTGACTGTTTCCACAAATATTTCTCTTCGTGGTTGGAGCATGCTATATGCGCCAAGGCGCCAACTGCAGTAATGTGGCATGCGAGCAAATGAGGAAGTGCACTCAGTGATGCCACATTTTATGTTGTAGGATCAGATTTGATGTTTTCAGGATTTTTTGGTTGTTTGATGTTCCCGTTATAATTTTTACGTTGAAAGCGTTTTCGTATTGTAACCATTAGTTTTTCTTATTTTTTAATATTTTCAAAATGTTTTTTTGTAAGTTTGCTTTCAGTCTTAAATTGATGAAATCGTTGCTTGATTCCTTTCTGCCTTGTAGACTAGCCTAGTGTTATCCGAACACAAAATTGAACAACCAATTTACAACATGTTTTTTTCTGTGTGAATCAGAAAGCGTATTTTATCGAAATCGAAGCAATGGTGTTTGGAATAGTCGCACGTGTTTGCGAAGTTAAATGAAGAGGAACAGACTTTCTGACGTTATGGTTTCCGTAAAGTCCGTTCCTGTCTGTACTGGATGTTAAAAAAACTCTCCCTGAATTTGGACGTGCTTTGGTTGTTTATGCATGGCACATCATTCGTTTGAACATTTACTTTGGTACCGACATGCTTGCTGTTAGTGCATCATCTGGTCGTTTTGCAAACACTCCCATTTTTGATACAATTTATGAGGTAAGAATTTGCCCTTTTTTCGTTTGTGTTTGAATGCCATCCGTGGTCCTGGACGGAATACGCAATAGAGCGGATTTGAATTGTGGTTATAGTAATGCTTAATTGTGTTCGGTTTTAATGTGAGATCAATGTATGGATTTATGTTGAAGTTTGCTGCATCGTCGAAAGAAAATTGTACACGATTGTTAGTTTACCAGCAATAATTGGATCCATTTTTATCCAACTAGCGTCTGCATACGTTGTAGTTGTCAATGAAAACATAATCATAGGATTATATGTGAAATCTGTTGCAACATTTATTTCTGATGTTTCTGCTGCTGGTAATGATGTATGTTCAGGTTGCGATGACCATCGCACTTCTTGTTTTTGTAATGCTGCAATCGGATATCCTTCCTGTAATTGCGATGTAGGTGTAGAACCTGAAATTGGTGTCCACCAGAATAATTGTGGATTATGTTGAATAAATAAATGATCGTACTCTGGACAATCTTCACCGGCATGTAGGTATATTGTTATGTTACCTGTAACATTACAATCTGATGAGGAGATTGCAGATACACATTGTTCTTTGAGTTCGGTATCTGTTTCTGGTTTGCAAAACGCAAAGGTATCACGCTGTGTTGCAATATCAATTACCCTATTTGGAGTGGTGTGTCAAACTAACATAGCCGAGTAAAAGCCATTGTGAACAGAATCATCTTTTTAGTTTGTCAGATATGAAGATTAATGTTGCCAAAAGTTTAATTTGCCTAGTTGATTTGGGCAGATTTTGCGAGAAAGCCAAAATTGCCTAGGCTAGAAAGAGGTGGAATTAATTTTATGGTGTTTACCTTCGATATGTGGTCGTCATTAATTTGATTATAATTTTCAAGCAAACAATGGACGTCGATTTTGTTTATTTTGTTGACATGTACCAGGGCCGCCCAGCTGAAACTTTCGTTGGGGGGGAACGATTGCAAGTTGTTGCTGTACTATTTTCGATGGTGCAAAATCACTGTAATGTAATGTTACGCCTCACAACTCAAACGCGGTTTTGAAAATTTCGTAGGCGCGATTGCCCCGTTGCTCATCCCTTAGTTGTGGTCCTGATATGTACCGAAGAAAAATGCGCATTGTAGTATCAACATACAAAAGAAGCTTCTTAGCTTTGTAATAGGTCATGAAAAAATGGGGAATATGCGTGTGTCATTCGCAGGAAACCTGACAAACTCGCGGGAAATTTTTCGCAGCAACGCTATGACTTTCGAAAGTTTAAAGTAGGTAATATAATATAGCGCTCGGCGCAAATCGACGTTCTTCATGCACTGCTTGATTCAGATTGTTTAATTTTCCTCGGAACTTTTTTCTAAGCACCGCGCTCGCATTTGTGCTTGGTGAACGGTTCGAGCGCAAAATGCCACATTGCGCGGTTCGCGCATGTCGAGCCGTTTGTTCGAAGCGCACTCCACCATGATAGATTACCGAAGGTCGAGCCATTCTACTCGAAGGGTATACTCCCTCCACGAAGCACAATGCCTGTCAGCGTTACCCCTGCGCGCTTGTATGCAGTCATGCCATGCAGCCAGTTTGTCAGTTGGGTGGAAAGCATGCTGATTTTTATAAGATCAAAATTCAATGCCAATTTAGAGTTAGACATAATCAGGCCCGTAGCCAGGTTTTGAGGTTTGGAGGGGCAAAATGCATTTTTAGGGGGGCATGGATTTTGTTTTTATTATATTTTTGAAACAAATTTTTCTGGGAACAAGAAAATTTGGGGGGGCACAAAAGAAACTTGGGGCTACGGGCCTGGACGTAAATGTGATCGGAAGGGACTGGGCAATCTCACGTTCATTAGTTCGCAGCTTTTTTTGCTCAAAATATTCTTGAAGCGTTGCTTGTCGGGTGTTTGTTCCGGGACTTATTGTTTGACTGGTGTTTAACCTTGCGCCTGTGCTATTCACCGGAGTTTATAATTTTTATAGTAAACCTTGGCTGTGTTCTGAGAGCAGCTTTAGTCTTGAAAATTTGTCCAACACATCTTTGTAAAAGCAACGAATGGGTGTTTCGTTAATTTTTTTCCTGTGAAAGAAGTTGTGCTTTAATTTTGCAAGTGGCAATTTTTTACAATTTGTGTCGGATAGTTCCGAAATTGTCATTTATTTCAGCTTAGAGGGTACATTACTTTTAAGTACATCTCAAACGGGCCGTGATGGCACGTATTGACTACAAACGTTCAACTGACTTTGCAAATGCGCTTAATGTGTAAGTAGAAATCATGAATTATACAGTGATTGCAACACAGTTTGGAAATAGCTATTTCAAGTGTGTGGTCAAATGTAGCATGTAACTTAAAGTGAATAGCACGGTTCTGTTCTAGCAAAGGTTTATTTTAAATGCAATATTCTGTTGTGTTTGCAGGTGCAGTTCGTCAAAACTCTCTGACTTCCAATGCCACAGACATAGAAGTGACCAACGTTATGAAAAACTGGTTGAAGTACGCCTATGAAAGATTTGTCGGGCGTAAAAAGAGAGAAGAGCGCAAACGTGCAGAAGCGAAGGAAAATACATTGTAAAATGTACAGCTGTTACTGGTGCAAGTTATTTGGTTATGTTCCTGTGCTACTGACTTTTCCTCTTCCTGGGCACCCATTCATGAGTTCGTGAGCACCAGTTGCTTGGACAATCCTTGCCGTTCTTTTGCTAACACTGCTTTCGTTTTAAAGGCTGTGGCAATTTTTTTGGACATATGATGTTTTGTTTTAGGTAGTTTGTACTTAACTAGCCTGTTTTTCGTCCTCAGCGAAGACCTAGTTAGCTGGGTGATCCCTTATTTGCTGTGTACCCAATGAAATTTATGTGCGTGCAGGCTGCACTATTGTCAGCTTGTTTCCTTTTCACGTCAAGTCTAAAAATGATGTTTGCATGCTTATTCCAAGAACATGTTGCAAGAACTAGTTTGTGTGCTGCATGGGAAGTGTCATGAACAAAGAAATTCCAACAAAAATAAACCACCAACGTGTATTTTTTTCTATTCAGACAAATGGTCCTTACAATATTGGCCACGTATGACCAATTAAGAAGTATTTCTGATGGATAAACTGTCTATAAAACATGTAACTCCAATGATGTTTTTTAGAAAAGGTTGCAAAACCTTGTTAGCACTGACACGCCGCAATGTACTTCATTTTTTTACAACATTTTGTTGATATATAAGTGTGTGTCCTCACCTTGTTTTCTTGAAACCGTGTTGTATTCACGTCGACTACACTACAGGACAATTTTTGTTGCGAGAAAAGGTTGGCGAAAATCTGTCTAATAATTCAAATTAGCAAAAATATTGATAATCAGGCAGAAAAGCAATGCAAGTGTAACAAAAAAAACGTTTTCCAAACATTCAGGTGACGTTAGCACTGTGTTGAAAGTTAACTAGGGCAGAAGTGTTTTTCAAACAAAACACAGAGTTTGTGTTAACATTTAATTGAAGTTAAGATTAAATTCAAAGTCAACTTAAACAAACTGTTTTTCGCACTGAAAATCGGTTGTTTTTCAAACATTAAACGAAGTTAGCAACAAAGGTAATGCTAATTTAATTATAAAAGATTTTTAAAAGTTTTCTATATGTGCAAAAAAAAAACAAATGCGAACTTAGCATGCAAACGTTGTTCTAACGATTTTGCCTAACAATGCAAACTATAACTAAATGTTTCTAGAACTTTTTATGCTATCTGGGATTCTATACATTTCTAGCTGAAAGTCTGCAGTATCGAGAATATGGCTAGCTGTTTGTGACATTAACCTTTACCCAATATCAAAAACATGAAGATTTACAGTACTTGGATCGAGTAATGCCAAAAGTTTGGTGCCTTTTAATAACTCCTCTTTACTCCATGACGGGGTTCAAACATAGGCTACTCAATCAATATTGTTATCTTTGGAAGCTTTTTGTAGACTGGCGTTATGCTCCATCATATCGTTCAAAGCCTTATTGAGGCCCTTCTTAATAAAACAATTTTTTTTGCTTTGACTAACTTTGAAAGTAGGCATGTTTAAGATGGAGACATTAAACAATATAGGCAAAAGCACCTTTGAACCAACGGGTCATTGGTCCCTTTCTTGCATGTTTCAAAGTTCCCTTCCGACACCATTTTTGCATTACGTGTCATAACAACAGAAGTGCACGATATCAATTCTCAACCTCTTGCAGGTTTAAAATTTTTTGCTTCAGCATATCACTTTTGCAAAACATATTTCGAAAAAAACTGCCTGTCATTTGCAAAATCAAAAAAGCGCAGTTACCAAAATTTTACTTTCTTCCATCAAAATTAAAACTAGCCCACAAAAATTGATTTAACAGCTATAGCTCTGTGAAACAAAACCAGGTGACAAAAAAGCATTCTCAACCTCACATTCAAACCACAAGAATACACGTTAACTACGTGGCAAAAAATAGCCAAGATCGTTACGCCCTCCCTGATCAAAGGTTCAGCATCTCCCATCATATTGCGGACTCTTGCATTGACAGCTCGGGAATATATGCATTATGATTAGGACTATCATATATCTATACCAGGGCTTCTAAACTTTAAAGGCCAGACACGCTAGCGTGGCAAGCCGATATTTCTTCTTCTTTTGAGTCATTTCTTCTTAACCACTGCTTGGCCGCACTAGATATCGAGACAGGTGTTGAGCAGGCATTCGATTGTCTCATCGTCCAGAACCGTCAGGCCACGCTGTCCACGAAGAGGCCGACGGATTGGACGTTGGAGGACAACATGGTCGACGGTTTGTTCTTCTGCGCCACACTCACAAGCAGGCCGCAGAGGAGGCCACATTCCGTTTGTACAAGCAGGAGCGGAAACGTCCAACACTGGTACGGAGGCGGTTAAGCCGGACCCGGGCTGTTCTTGGGAAGGTCATTCCGGGAGGATGGGTGCCGGTGTCGGGGATGAAAGTACGGAGTCTTGTAGAGTTGTTCGCCCACTCCGCATTCCATTGGTGATCCCTCCATGCGCTGCATGTATGCTGTTTTACCAACAAGGCCAAACATGTTGATAAAAAGTAGCTAAAATTTGTGTTGTCTGGCAACCTGCTGTTACCACGACTTTTTCTCCCGCTACAAAAAATATTTTTCTCCAGCTCATGCCGGTTAGGTTCGACTTCTTTCTTTTATCAAAGGAATGCAGACAGTGAACAACGAATATCAACTTAGTTTATACCAGCTGATAATGTCCTTCACAATTTATAAGCGTCAGATGCGTTTGTGTTATAATCATCAAATCGCCACCAAAATCATGCAATAAAAGCACTAGTACTCACGTTTTGCAAGAATGATAACTTGTCGCAAAAAATATTCGTAATACTTTTCTTCTCAGCAAGAAAGCATTCTGGCACCCTTACTCTTACCAAACTCTTTAAAGAAATGGCTAGCCGTAATTATGCTTCTCGGTTTTATGCGGTTCGGATTTTCTTCGCAGGATCTTCACCAATGTATTGAGAAGACTTTTTCTCAAGTTGCAGTTGACTTGCAAACGTCATTTGTGTATCCCGTGCCTGCCGGAAATTGTGCACTGCCGTTTTTGGCTATGAACACAGGAGTCTCCATTTGGCCTATGCTACTGGAGCAGTCCTTATGAAAACATTGGTTGAAATCACTTAAGAAACATTGTAGACGAAACATATGTACCCTCTACCGTGGGTGAGAACAACTTCAAAAGTGACACACGGTCATAATTAAATCCCACAAAAGAAATCTCATCCGGTCTGAACTGAACTCTCCTTCGGTTTTGCCCTGCTGCAACTAATTCTGAGCTCTCAGCGCATTTGCACGAGCCAAGTTAAATCCATCCTCAGGTTTGATGCCAATCAGACAAAAGTCTTGTTGATATCTCCCTGAGGTACGCATACCCCTTGCCGGGCTTCTGAATCTCAGCAGTGTCAGAAGTCGGTCCCTTTTATATGTGTCGTCTCAGCAGAGTATTTTCTTGCGTGTGTTTTGCTGGTACGGCGTCTCGAACATTTAAAAATCACAATGGGAAATAGCACATAAATTTTACCCATGGTATCACCAGCACAATTTTTTTGCACAAAATACAATTTTCAAATTTGGCCTCGCATGTGTCAACGTCGCTCCATCGATCGTTTCTTGCAGCTACTTTCTCATGCAGCTCTTTTGTCAGCTACGTCATTATTTGCGTTTTGACTGGTTTTTCATTTGGAACACACCGTTTTGATTCGGTGTCGAAGGGACTCATGCGGATTAATTTTTAGTGAAGTCTATATACCTGTAGTCAGAATTTCTATACATTACGTAAGTTATTATGGGATTTATCGTAATTTCTGAGTTCATGATAACTCGTTCTTGATCTGGAACGTCGTAATTAACATGTTACACTTTTTTGTTATTTTCTTGCTGGCATAACATGGATCTACTACTTGCGTAAATAAAATATAGTACACATCAATGTGTCCCAGTCCACATGCATTTTTCGTTATTCTTTGGTTTGTTTTTCAATCAGTCTGTTTTTCTGATACTGTTTCAGGGTAATTCCCCATCAGAAACTGAGCTATGAAGTCCTCATGGTCTATTAACTACATCTTGGCCATGCTTCCTATAGTTTCTTCTTCGTTCATGGAGTTCATTTCGCCAGCTCTTAACGGTACTCTTCCGGACTGATTTCTTACGTGTCTGTCGGTTCCTATTTGTGTAGCATCCTGGGTTGTAAGGTGTTTCGTGCACATACTTAACACAAGCTCGAGTGTAATTTATTCTTACTCCAATGTAATATGTTTTCTTTTTAGCAATGTCACCCGTTCTTATTTGCTTGTCTCCTTTTCTAGTCTTTCTTTCGCTGGCCGATGTTAATAACATCTTAGCCATACCGCTGGTGCTTAGTGGTTCGATCAGTTTCTTCCACTGCTCTGCATCTGTTTGTCCAAAGCAATTTCTTTTCCTCCGGATAGTTCTTCTAGTTTTCGCCGGTTCTTCAATACTTTCTATAAATTCCATCTTTCTGTAATGTAAATGTACATGCGTTATGTTTCGTAAAATCCTTTTCATATCAATTCCCACGTTGTAATCTTTAAAGTTTGCATATCACTCTCGACAGTTATTTCCACTTTTATATGAGGTGTACGTAACGTTGCGGTGCTCGTAATTTTTTCATGGCTTATACACATTTCTATAATGTCTTGCAGCCATTCTATTCTTCGATAAACCGTTTTATCAATTTTTTTTTGTAGATTAACATTTTCTATTTTGTGCAGAATATTTTCACCATGAAAATATGCCGCATAAATATCACGCAGTTGATTGCACATCTTAGTTATTAGATATATACACTGTAACGCATAACAATCACGCGATTACTACATATACTGTACATTCTTTCGGAAAATTTGGTTAGTTTGCCATTGAACATATAATGTCATTAAACACATCACTCAATTAATTTTTTTTCTTTTAGTCAACGAAGGACATTGGTTCGCTGAAATCGCAAAGCGAGTCTATTTCCAGGTCAAATCTCGTAGTTTTATATTGTTTTCCATCGTCATCGTATTTTTCATCTTCTTGGTTATACATGTTGCAGGACGAAGCTCCCGCAACAGCTGTCAGATAAATGATGAGTTGGTGTGCGGTGGGTACAAATGTGTGTCTCGATTTGAGGCGCAGTACATTTGTGCTCGATGGACAGGTGAGCCCAAAGTCTAGCAGGTGTCTAGGCTCCATGGCACGAGGTGCTAGAGACAGTGTGGCTCCACTGTGACGAAGCTCAGCAGGTTGGATGCCTGCGAAGATGGGAAGGTTGTCCGCTGGTGAAGGACGCAGGCATCCAGTC
>Ga0210059_1010811_pt1 | contig 14056 bp, 11 predicted proteins | sample Ectturendosymbi2_FD_188042 | JGI IMG/M metagenome (GOLD analysis project Ga0210059, IMG submission 188042) | Ecteinascidia turbinata endosymbiont from Florida, USA - Sample 2 (SPAdes) (version 2) | ecosystem: Host-associated > Tunicates > Ascidians > Unclassified | place: Key West, Florida... | reverse complement strand
TCACAAAATCAGACGCATGCGCCCAAAAACGCATAGGACGCATGCCGTGTGCACATAGCTTAAATCACTCTCGCGTTCTTCCTACTTTCTTAGTCATTTGATAACGAGTCAGATCAATAAGTCGGAAGTGTTTTGACCACTGGGGTCAACCCGTTGTTTTCGAAGTCTAGTGAAATCATTTACTTCAGTAAACGTTTTTCCTAATTTTACAAGTCCCAGTTTTCATTCGTCGCAGCGTGTGTCCTTGACGTTATTGTGACCCCGCGTATTATTGTGACCCAGGGTCACAATATGTAATAATTTGGAATTTTTTAAATTGTTGTTTATAAAAGTGATGCATTATGCAAAACAATCTGTCCAGCGTGGACTTTGAGATGTTGTTTTGAACGCTATTAACTTGTGCGAACCACAGCGAGAGCTTTGTGACATGAAGACTTTGCGCTAGACAAATGATCTGTGTCGTAAAACTTTCCGGCAATCCTATCTGCATCGCAGCTTTGCAGAACCTTAATAACACTTGCTGTGTAAACTGTACTCTCTTCCAATAACGCACGTGTCGAATAATCTGTAGATAGTCTGCCTTCGAATCGCCGTACTTTTTTTTATCAATTTGATTTTTAACTCTGAAGTGATCAAAACAGAAAGTTCTGACCGATGGTAATATTGCGCGAGGCCGCTTGGCCTTACACTATTGACTTTATGAAGTTCATTGGCTCATTCGCTGCAGCAAAGGTACAGCTTTGCGACTAATAATAAGAACAATCAAGCACGATGCAAGAAACATTTCTTAGTCGTCAAGATGACAATTTCAATTTGTGTGAATAGAAAGCTCCTTAGAATGAAGTCGACGACAAAATAGGAAAAGGATCGAACTTTGAAAAGAACAGGTTTTTCTCATTAATATGTTCAGGCCCTAGCCCCGGGGTCTGCAACAACGTCAGTCAGCTAGTTTAAGATGTCCTGATTTATGAGTTTGTGTTATGATATATTCATTTTAGTCTTGAGTGGGTTTACTATCTCTGCTCTTGCTTTAGCCTTCCAACTTTTCAACCAAAGATTTTCTTGCAATTTTCAGGACTGAGGATGCGTAATTTTATGTGAAATTAATTTCATATTAAATATTTGCTAATCCATCCTCGCTTACCCACATGGTGGTGAGTACATACTGTAGCTTTCGTTAACATCTGAAAACAAGCGTGTGTATATTTGTCACAAATTTAAATTCATAGTATATTAATTTTTTATGTACTTTTATGTACTACTGCAGAGGCAAAGACAACAGCAGTGCCTTTAAACCTTTCTACGATAAAAACTCCGAAAATACCTATTTGCATTGACCAATGTTTCATGTTCTGTTCCAATATACAAAACCTTTCTATGTTGACGAGATAAAGATTATTGATTAAAGCAAATAGTTCAGAAATTAAATTTAAACACGCTTTGATGCAGGTAAACACAAAAATTATAATCTGTGTAGGACAGGGATTCCCAGCCTGCGGTACATGGAGCCCCAGGGGTACATATACCTATCCGAAGGGGTATATTTACGGTTATCAACAGAAGAGCAAAATATATTTGCATATAATTTATTTCCAAATATTTACACATATATCAGTGAACATTCTTTTCAAAATCATTATATGCTTATTTTTAAATATACCTATGAATAATCATGATAAAATGTATTGTCATAGGAAATTTTAGAGGTACATGTTCATCTGTCGGAATGGTGAAGGGGTACATGGTACGAGAAAGGACGGAAACCCCTGGTTTAGGACATAAAGAGGCAATTAGCGCATTTTATGTTTGTGACGATTTCTGCAACAGAAAAAGATCTTATGCAACGCATTACTATCAATGACACATAAAAGCCATACCTTAGGTTGAGAATAATTTCCAGCTTTGGCTCTTTCGTGTTGCTGCCAATCTTGTAGCGTTTGCAAGGGATATTGTATTGGTGACGTATTCTGCAACAAAATCTAGAAAATAATAATAAGCTCGTCACACGCAGAATATAAATCTCTACATAAGGCAAAAGTCAAAACACAGGTGAAATATTTAAAAAAAATTACAAATATCAACATTTTAACAGACCTAGTCGAAATATTTATATAAAAATCAATAGAAACTTTAACAGACTTTTTAGTGTAGGCAGTTGCCTATAGCATGACAACTCAGCGTGTGATTGATTCCTATGCTGTCAAAAAGAATTTGAAAACTTTGAACCAACTATGTTGTTGAAATACTTTTGCATACATTCGCGTCGATTGTTTTGAATTCATGATTTGCAAACGTTCCAATTTTATACTATCATGAGGTTTGTGTAACAAGAAAATAAACTCAATTTGTGTTCAGGTATACCCTAAACATAACTGAGAAGCAAACTAAACACATCCTGTAACAGACACGTCATCACACAAACCTCTGAAATTACAAAGTAACACCTGCAATACATCTAAATCATCCCACTTTTTTTCCATTTCAAATATCGAATGCTAACAACAAAAACGTACTGATTTGTGGATAGAACAAAAACTAATGTTTCATTTTATTATTCCAATAGAAAAATTGTGCGTTACAGATACCAAAGTCTGATTGAATTTTCATAGCAATAAATAGGTTTCAAACGTTAAATGCTTTGACCTGGTGTTCAGAGCTAATGTGCTATCTCCGCTGGTAGCAGTCCGGTATTTCACGAAAAAAAAATAGAATAATGATGCAGTCCGGTATCAACGAGCTCACAAAATAAATGAACAAAATTTTAGATAAATCATGCCTGCCCTACTAACGAAAATCATTTTTCAACAAACGCCGTAGAAACTTTGAATCCATTTTGTCTAACGAATTTTTTTAAACGTCCAATATGTATGTGGTTTATCAAGATTTTCAATTCTCGTTTTTGCTATTGCGCAAATATATATACGGATCAATCTTTTGTAAATAATACGATCATAAAAGTGGGGTAGTAACTTTTAATCACGCTCTTACAAGCAACTGCTTTTTGTGTTGTTGTTATTCATATTTTAAATGATGGATATAAACAGTCTTGAGGTCTGGCTTAGCACTTAACAAAGAAGTGGCCTGATCCGAAATAGGAAAACCAAAAAATGTCTAAATTGACATTCACGTGGAATAGTTCATAACACTTCTTTTCTCTTGTACTTTGTCACTGATATGTGAATAGATATCAAAGATCTCATTGGATTTGAATATTTGTGGAAGGCAACTTTTTCAGTAAAGACGTTATTTAGAAAGCGCAATTTCATCTAGAACGTGAAGTATTGCGGCGTCTTCAGGGAGCCACGATACTTTACTTTTATAGCGCCACGAATGACGCCCTTTCAGGGATCCAGAATGGCGAACAGTATACAGTATGTGCTCCTTAGAAGACATGCTATAGACTAATTGGCACCAATTCTCCACACGGCGAAGCTCATCCTAGTGAAGATGCACCTGACACTTCGAAAAACCTTGAGAAGCTTTAACTTTACTATTCTGATGAAAAGCTTCAAAAGAACTTGACTCCAGTCGCGGTTTCACTGTCGTACGGCGTGAGCCGTAAAATGTGGTCTAACCAATGGGACAGTATGAGACATAAACGTTCATTTAATCCAGCTCTTGCTGAATTTTGGTGAAGCACTGGATTTTGGGGTAGTTGTCTCGACGTCTTCTTTCCAGTAAATCGTAATGCAGGGTTGAATGAGGCACTACTGCCAATAATCCTCTCACCGTTAGGTCTTTGCTTTAACGCATAATAAATTCCTTGAGTGCTCGAGGCGCATGTTCAGTTAAACCAGTGTTTCCCAATCTTTTTTTGGCTAGCTCCCCCATTTCTAACAAACAAATTTATATCGACCCCCTGCCATGCCTAGCACACATATCAACACAATTTTTTCGTATGCTATATTTGGGATGTTTGACAATGATTCAAACAAGAATGAGCGCAAAGATGCATTTCACTATAAAACTTAAATTACTAAATTAACTCATTGAGTAGTTGGAAACTGTTAGAGTTAATGATTTGGAAACTGTTAGAGTTCATGAAGGGCTAGATTTCGTTTCAACAGCTTCAAACTTGGACAAGAAGGTGAAGATTGCTGATTTGATTTTAATAAGGTTAACACCATTCCCCTGCAATTGCAAATTAACTTCATTGAACTTCGTGATATCTGTGAACTGTGACAGCCAAAACACTATATCTATGACACCCTTTGGCAGTCACCTTCTGTGTGCAGCAACAGGCGTATAAACTCTCTTCATCGTTATGCACTACATTGCCTAAACTTAGCAGAACACTTCTAAACCCTTTGGTGTCCTTTGATCAATCAATCCATTAATACTCTGCCATATTTTTAGTAAATTTTGAGTTCGGAGCAGTGCAGGATTGAATTTAATCTGCATATTTTAAAAGTTTTTGAACTGAGCCGTGACACTTGCAGTCATGCACTGGCTTTACCATCTCTCTCTCCCTGGATTTCCTTGGCGCTACTCAAACTAAAGTGCGTTCTGAAACACACTTCTGTTCTCCAGAATCTTTTTGATTCCCTTTAGATAACTAATTTTTGTTGGAACCTAACACTATCTGTAAAAAATATAGATTGCCTTTCTACTTTCGAATTGAATTCGTACAAGGTTACTATTATATTTGTGATCATTAAACCACTCCATACAAAATTACCTCACGCTTTTGGTTACAGGCTGAGTCTAAGTGCAAGCGTGCATTCTCAAACCTGACCGGTGATAGTCACGAATATTCCAATCATAATGATTTAATCATAGAGGAGGACAGTTTTACTGTGCAGCTTACCTTTAGTGATGGAAACTGCAGTTCATCAATTTATCTCCTAGCATTTCACCTCTGTTTTGTTTCCAAAACGCTAAGTTTTTGTTTACAAATCACATGCATACATGTTCGTTGATCATCCTGTTTTTTAAGACATTTGGTCACTCAAAGTTAGTAAGACAACAGAAATGTAATTATTAACTTGGTCTCGTATCGCCTCCTAACCGCCCATTTCTGCTTCACCGCCCCCAGTGGGGCGGTACCGCCCACTTTGGGAACCACTGCTTTACAGTGTTTTTATGAACGTCTGTTGGCTTTGAAATCAACCACTGAATAAATTTCCACAAACGATGAAACACATTACATGAGATTTTAGTGGTCTTAAGACGCACAATGGCAGGTGTGGGGCGGTAGCAGTGCGAGTGGGGCATGCACGGGTTTGTAGGTCGCTTTGGTGGATGCAGGTTTAAAGTCTGGGGGTTAGAAGTTTGTGAGTGCGGGAGCGTTACCCGATTTCTCAAATTCTTGGTGGTGCGGGCCGGGTTCAAGTTGTGCGGGGCGGGAGCGGGCAAAAATTATCAACCCGTGCAGGACTCTAGTGAGCACAAACTTCCAACTGAAAAGCAGCTATATGACGTAACAGGTGTCCGTTTTAACGTATACTTGTCTGTGTTGTTCACAAAGTATAACATTGCAAATGAATGTCCTAGGACCTAGGTCCAAGTAAACCACTTTTGTTTCATACATTGTAAGTTGGCTAAACTCTGAAACTTTTTTATTTGAGCGTTTGATTGAAGCTGAAAGGTTAAGTTTATTTTTGCTTCTAAAGCCGATATCGAAATAGAATTCTCAATTACAGCAAATGATTTTTGCTTTTTGTGTAATTACATCTCACATTAATTTATTTACACCAAATTTGCAGAATAGTAAACATTCCTAGAAAAGCTCGCGGGCCAGATTGGTACCCTTCGTGGGCCGGATCTGGCCCTCGGGCCGGACTTTGATGATCGCTGCTGTAAATGACTGGATTATGGTATTTCGCAAGATTTATCAACTCAAAAATATGTTATCCCTTTTTCCGGGACGATTTAGCGAAAATAGTTGCTTAAAATCACCCAGAGTTGTAAGTCGGGCCGGGCTTTTCGGGTCGGGCCGGGTTTCAGGCTTAAGTTTGTCAAAATGTTTCAGGGCGATTTCGGGCCTGCATAAAATTTTTTTTTATAAATTCAGAGTAAAGACATTTTTCCTTTGTGATGTACATTTGTGGTGCTCCCCACGGTGACTTCAGTGAATGAAGTGATTGTGAATTTCTTCAGCTAATTCTAATTGCAAACACAGCTGCATTCTTTTGTTCTCTGTTCGGATTAACATGACACTCCTTTTGAGAAGGCGACGGCAGTGAGAAAATTAGCACGCGATGGCATTGTGTAGAAGAGATCAATCACTCTCGCGATTCTTGGCTTGCTTCAAGACAATGGTCTGCAAACCGGCTTTTCATGCCTATAGCGTTGTACTAGATAGTTTCTTTTATGCCTATAGCGCCATCGAGGATAGTTTGGTGATAGTTTTATTGTTTGTTGAGAAACATTACATTCTACAGCATTATCGTTGACTAATAAGCTAAATTTGTGCTTGTTTAAGCCAATGTTTTGGTCAAGGTGATAAAACCGTGCATTTGCAGCTATACCCGTACACTACGTTGTTAAATACTCCACAGTTGCGCATATCTTGACTCACTCGGGAAATGTGGCTTTCGGGCCAAAATTGGGCTTCAAAAATAAATCTCGGACTCGGGCTGGGTTCGGACTTCAAAATGAGGCCCGTTTACAACTGTGAAATCACCTTTTTTCCACAACCCATGACCGGAGTAGTGAAAAAGGAAATACAAATTGCATCTAATTTTGCACTTTTTGAGAAATTTTCAAATTTCTGTGACATAATACTGATTTTTTATTGCAGTAACTGTAGAGACTTTTTTCAAACGACTGCGCAGCTGGAAATATGTACGTCGGAAAAATTGATCCTTCGAAAAAAACGGCCAATGTTGCCTTCTTTTCTAAAGATTTTTTGGCTTCTCCCCTTATCACGCGTCTAGGGAGGCAAAGTAAAAATATCCATCCGGAAAATACCTAACAAATATTTCTACAACTTGCTATCTAAAAGCCAAAACAAAGAATGCAAAAACACTTATTTTTCTTAAACATTTCAAGTACAAAATATGTGATTGTGTATGTTTTTCTTGAAATCATGCATCCAAATTTTCTTTGAAAGAACATTTGGTGGTCTCTCTACGGCCAACTGTTCGTGCGTACTTAGAAGAACTGTGATGGATTTCTAATTATATCAACTCACATGGACTCCTATGTAAAGAAATCTAGTTTACCTCCAAGCACGCCAATGAGTGTTTTCCTTTTATTTTTTTGTTAGTTTGACAACCTGCAAATTTTCAAAGTTTAAAGATCGGTTTGAAAATCCTTGCAGGAAATCCTTCCACCACATCATTGAAATCTTCTCCAAACTGGCCGCAATATAAAAAAAGAAGAAAATGCCTTTTTCTCAAAAATTTTAATGCGCAGTTGTATGTAGTAGTGGATATACATGCGTTGTATTTTTTAAGGTACATCAAAAATCTGCGTTGGTAGATGTTGCGTTTGTCTCTCTACAGCAAACGGTTACGGTTACCAAACAGTGAATTGTAACCGCTATGGTAGTTTTTCTGCTGCAAAATATCAAATGATTACACATAGATATCTTTATCATTCAACTGAATTTCAAACTTTAATTCATAGCGAACGGGTTCAAAGTTTGCCACCTATTCCTCCCAAACAAATGAACGGCTTCTTTGCAACAAGGAAAATGTCACATCGGGCCAAAACAAACATAATATGTCTTTTACTGTACCACGTTTTACAGAAGTAATATTATGCATTACAGCAACATACTTGTATTGTCGCAATTAACGTTCTTTACATTAAAATGTTTGCTTCCAACAAAAGTTTTTATTTTTCTCATTTTTTTAGTTTCAAGAATAGTTTTCACAGCTTGACTTCTAGAAAAATTGTAAAGAGTTTTACCTGAACAAGAAAGATGAGCACTGCCGGTTGTTTCAACAGGCTGCTTCCTCCGCAATGCTGTTTTCATCTGTCTGATTGACTGATTGTTGGCAAGTAAAATTATTCAACGGTTTTAAATTCAGTTTGAAACGCTGAACGCAGCATCTGTTCCTTCCAGGGATCTGCATACGCAATGAGCCAATAACTCTAATGTAGGATTTAACATTTTCGCACAAGGTCATTAATACTGTTGCAACCTCTCGGTTGGCGTTGCGCTGAATGCGCGGTTCACCACGAACGTAATGTGCGCGAAGACCAACACTATATATATGTGGCGTGAACAAGCAATAAGAGAGTGATCGCGTCGTGTGATCTCTGTTGTTGCCTGCTGCCACAGTGTGAAGCTTTGCGCACATGCCGCTCGCGCTTTCCTATCGCAACATTACTAACTATCATTGGTCCTTTAGTTGCTGCAAAACAATTTACTCTATGTTCGTTTGTGAGACTTTGATTAATTGGTAAAAACAAATAATAACAAGAGAACACATTCAACAAACTGTATCTAAATGGAAGTAGGGGCACTCAAAGCTTTTATCACATTTTCGCCAGTGGTACTAAAACATCTGGAGTAACATGTTTAGTACATGTGTGATTAATTGTCTCTTCGAGTAATGTGTTCCAATCTTGTAAAACATTTTTGAATTTTTATCAGAATACAAGTTATCATTCATAAATTGTTTATCGATATTAATGAAGCTCATCTGTATTTCCACGTGTATGCGCCACTCAAATGGTAAAAATCTAAACACATGTACAAACTCCCAGACGTAAGGTCACTGAATAAGTAACCCACATCAAAATTCGTCCACTTTTCAGATCTTTGTTGGTGGACGTGTCCCTTCAAGCTTTGTTAAATTATTGTTGTGAGCGTCGCGCTTGTTAATTGCATACCGGTGTAAATAAGTTCTGATGGTTTGACGGCCGGCGGGATGAGAGATGACAGCCGGTACAGCGTGTTCACGACGTCTTTGCGTTTACTTCAGTTTGCCTTCATGTTGTCGTTATTAATCAGTTAGTTACAAGTTACCGTACATGAATATGAGTTGCCTACTTTCGTATATTCTGTGAGAAGACAGAAACATGGTGTCAGAAGTGAGATTTTGATCTTGTTCTCAACGATCGCACGACGACAGAAATGGCGAACTCGAATCTACCCGTGCCAATGGCGATGAATATGAAAGGTCACGTAACTAGCAACTGGAAGTTCTTCAAAGACCAGTGGTAGAATTACGAGATCGCCTCCAGTTTGGCACAGAAAGCAGCAAACGTAAGACTTGCAACGCTGAAAGTCGTGATGGGTAAGGACTGCTACAAGATTTTGCAGAGGTTATCAGACTCTGAAAATAAAGCGACGGTCGACGAGACGCTGACTGCTCTGGAACAGCATTTTATACCGAAGAGGAATGTGACATACGAAAGATTTGTGTTTAACAACTGTCACCAAGGCCCTCGCGAGACGGTAGATGAATATGTGACTAGACTCCGCAGTTTGAGTTCGACATGCGAGTTTGGTGCTTTGACTAATGATTTAATAAGGGACAGATTGCTTCTAGGAACGAAGTTGGACCAAGTCCGTCCCAAGCTGCTGAGCGAAGCAGATTTAACGTTACAAAAAGCACTAGACATTTGCAGAAGTTGTGAGCAAACTCAACGTCAGCTGCGAGACATCAACAATACGACGGAGAAGACTTACGCCGTTTCGCGTTCTGCGTCGCAGCGCAAAGTTGGATTACCGAACTGTAAGTACTGTAATCAAAAACATGAATTTTCAAAAGTCAAATGTCCTGCCTATGGCAAGCGATGCCGGAATTGTGGAAAACAAAACCACTTTGCTATATGCTGTAAAGTCAAGCGCAATGAACATTCTTCTTGGGTTGTAAAGGAGTACAATGGAAGTCCAATCTATTACGCGAACAACACTGTCTTTCACGTGTCGCCCAATGGTACACAGTGGTTTATTGATTTGCAACTACGGTTTGATAAACGCGAGATACCAGTTGTATTGTCATACCAGCTCGACTGTGGTTCGACCTGTAACATCATGAGCTCAAAGCATCTTGATTTAATTAGCTTTTTTATTTAGCAGAGGTATTTAATTAGCAGAGGCGCAAGAATTTCCTTGAACCATACTACGAGTAAATTGCAACTTTATGACGGAACTACGATGTCGGTTAAAGGAACAATGGACATTTGGTGTATGCACAACGGTCAAGAACATTTATTGACTTCTCATGTTGTAGACTGTTCTGCAAAACCGCCACTAAATGCAGACACTTGCGAGTTGTTTGGCTTATTAACTTGCCACGTGCAACAGGCTGAACTCTGTAATACTCTTGACAGTTTTGCAGATGTCTTTCAGGGACTAGGTTGTTTGCCTGGGGATTATCACATCGAAGTCGATCCTGATGTACGCCCCGCACAACACATGCCTCGTAATGTACCTGTAGCAGTACAGCAGGAACTTCGACAGCGTCTCCAAGAACTGGTAAATATGAAAGATATCTCCTGTGAAAGAACCAAGTAAATGGATCAACAGCATGGTCATTGTAAAGAAGCCGAACAAACTTCGCATATGCTTAGATCCGAAAGATTTAAAGAAAGCGATTAAGCGATCTCATTACCCTATACCAACAATCGATAATATTTTACCGCAACTTTCAAAGGCTAAGGTATTTTCGGTTCTCGATGCGAAAGATGGGAAGAACTCAAACTTAACTTGTTAACACGTGCAAGAGAAGAATTTAAAATTTAACAAATCGAAATCGAAACTTAAACTAAAGTTCTTCTCGTATATGGGACATTTATTGACGCCGGAAGGAGTTAAAGCCGATCCGGCCAAAGGAAAAGCAATTTGATATGCCTCTACCACATGTGACGAGTGTGCATCGCCTGCTGTGCTTTGTGAATTACTTATCGCGATTTCTGCCCAGACTGTCACTTATTTGCGAGCCGCTACGTCGTTTGACTGACAAACGCACACCATGGCTGTGAACGTCCAAGCATACAGACGCAGTGGAAGCTATCAAGACAGCTGTAGCAGATTCTCCAGTTCTACATTACTACGACGTCAACGAAGAAGTTACAATCGAATGCGACTCCAGAGAAGTTGGTCTGGGAGCTACATTGTTGCAAGATGGGCAGCCTGTCTCGTTTGCGTCAAGAGCTCTCACCCCAACGGAACAGAGGTATGCGCAAATAGAAAAGGAATGTCTGGCTAAAGTTTATGCATGCCAAAAGTTCAATCATTACATTCTGGGTCGGAACGTGATGACAATCCACTCAGATCAAAAGCCGTTGGAAACTATTTTCAAAAAAACGTTTATAACAGCTCCGAAACGTCTGCAAAGAATGTTACTGCAGCTGCAGAAATACAATTTATTGGTTATTTACAAACCTGGCAAGAGAATGTATATAGCCGATATGCTTTCAAGGGCTGCGCTTTCCCAAACGGATGATCTACAGGACAATGATAATTATGTTCTTTCTGCTGAATTAGCGTCGCTTAACACGTTTGAAGATGTTCGTGTTACAGATGCTGGTTTAAAGGAAATCACTGAGGCCACACGCCACGATGCTGACCTGCAGCAGATGATTGATTACATCAGACACGACCAGCAGGAAGCTGTGTCCTAACGCCCTAAAACATTATTGGACATTCCGTGACGAACTTGTGCAAGATCAAGGTATCATCATGAAAGGTCCGAAACATTTGTACCAGCTGTGATGCGTCGTAGAATGCTATAAAAAATCCATTATAGTCATGTTGGTACAGATTCATGTTTGCGAAAATCCCGCGACGTTTTGTTCTGGCCGGGTATGGCGAAAGCAGTTCATGACTATATTTCTAAATGCGCCATATGCAATGAGTTTTGGCCACAGCAACAAAAGGAACCATTAATACCTCACGACACGCCCAAACTACCATGGGCAGACGTGGCAGTGGATTTATTCATTTCTGATTCTGATAACTATGTTGTCGCAGTAATTATTTTTCAGATTTTTTCGTCCTCGAACAGCTGCAAGATACGACCACGACATCCGTGGTGGAGATGCTCAAGCGTTCGTTCGCAACGCACGGCATTCCAGTGACCGTTAGGACCGACAACGGCCCGCAGCTAGTTTCTGAAGAGTTTCAAGAATTTGCGCGTGAGTGGAAGTTCAGTCACGTTACTTATTCACCATACTGGGCCCAAAGCAATGGCAAGGCGGAATCAGAAGTGAAAATCGCAAAGTCTCTGCTTCAGAAAGCGAAGAGGGATGGAAGAGACATTTGGCGCTGTTTATTGGAATGGGGAAATGTTCCGACCAAGGATTAAACTCGTCACCATGTCAACGCTTGATGTCTAGAAGAACGCGATCGCTTCTACCAGTAAGCAATTTTCTGCTTAAACCGAAAGTGATTGACTCTTGTGTGATGGACAAAAATACAAACGCATGAAACGCTTCTATGATCGCACTTCGAAGCCGTTATGGGAGTTGATTCCTGGTGAACTGATGCGTATGTACCACCCGGGCAACAAACGATGGTTGCTTGGGAAGTGTATTAAAATGGTTTCACCTCGATCGTATGTTGTAGAAGTGAATGGTGCTCGCTACCGCCTTAACCGATCGTTTCTGCGCACTACTTGTGAAGAATCGCCAGTGGATGATTCTTATGTTTGGGATCTTAATGTACCGAACGTGCCAGCGCCTTTTGCACCTAGTGCGACCTCTAGTGTAGAACATAGTCAGGCTGGGTTACGCCGAACTCGTACGAGAGTTAATCACGATTTACGTGATGTATCTTTTGTTGAGAAAAAGGGGAAACTGGTGGACGTGTCCCTTTAAGCTTTGTTAATTATTGTTGTGAGCGTCGCGCTTGTTTGCATACCGGTGCAAATAAGTTCTGATGGTTTGACGGCCGGCGGGATGAGCGATGAAAATTATCTGATGCCGTCAAAATCAAACTGAGGCTCAATGCATTCTTCCAGATAATGAAAACGATGAAACTCTTCTAATGTCCGACGTATAGAAATGGGGAACAATTTTTCACAAATCTGTATAAAAATCAACTATGCAAAGGTTTCTTCCGTACTTTTCAACATCTTCAAAACAGATAATGGGGAACAGTGCAATTTTGTCCACACGCATCAAAATGTTGCAAGTTGAACTCAAGAATTTGTATGATATCAATAAGAACTAAAAACTATTTTAAGGAAAAGATTTTGCATGTCAACGCACATCAGAGTCAAGCAGACGCAGATGCTTTTTCTATTCACTTACCTCAATCCTTTTTGCAAAAGCTGTTCTGTTGTTCAAGATTGTGACTGCAGGGACCTCGACAAAGACTCCATGGTCCCTCTTAACTTTTCATATCTTGCAATTTCGTTTAAAAGCAATTCTCCTGTTTTGAGGTTGAAAATCAAGCACTGAGTTGAAAACAGTGAAGTGAAAGCAATGTGTGTCATTAAAGTATTTTATCTTCACTGCAGATAAAAAATTATTCGCCGGAAACGCAGTTTCGCGGCAGCATATTTCGACAACTGAGCAATTCATGTCATGATTTTGTTGAAAACCAGCTCAATGTTTTGCATCGACATCAGAGTAAATCGAAGTAGGGATATCTCGAAATGAAGTAAGAAATTACTTCTGTGGCAAATCGGCAACAAGGAAGTCTGGTTTCAGGCCGTTGTTCCGGTGGTCGACATAGCAACGAAGGACATTTCTTATTTGACCAGTTCATTTTGCCAATATGCAGCATTTCTTATTTTCTTGATTGTATTTATAGGTATAGTAAAATCGTCTAGGAAGGTTTTCGACGACTCCTTACTTGATGTTGTTCACAAACAACATTTCGCGCCTGAATAGATTTTTTTCAACAATTTTATAATTCGTGTGCACTAAACTTAAACAAATGCATAGATCAACAAAAACTGGATTCCCTGGCGCAATTGTTCTATGCAAAAATATTTTATTAACAGATATATGTCCCTTGGTCCTTCGCAGCCTCCAACTCCCCCATGCATTCTATACATCGATGAACTTGGAAATCATTGCAGTTCTTCATTATAATAATCATGATGGCGTCTTTCATGCGCGTGCTTTAAAAAGTGTCTGAAAAAGCTTGTATTTCATCAAAGTACAGTAACTGCATTAGCGCCATCAAGCGTATACTCTATAC
>Ga0210059_1010809_pt1 | contig 14059 bp, 6 predicted proteins | sample Ectturendosymbi2_FD_188042 | JGI IMG/M metagenome (GOLD analysis project Ga0210059, IMG submission 188042) | Ecteinascidia turbinata endosymbiont from Florida, USA - Sample 2 (SPAdes) (version 2) | ecosystem: Host-associated > Tunicates > Ascidians > Unclassified | place: Key West, Florida... | reverse complement strand
TGGGGTTTCGGGTTCAAAAGTTATGATGTTAGTTAGTAAAAATATTAGACTAATTAGCTAATTAGATAATTAATTAATTTGTTTATTTTAGATCATAACTTTTGAACCAGAAACGCTAGAAAGTCGATCAAAGGCTCAAAAGACTCGGACTTGAGTCTAGATTCCAATGAAAACTTCCGCGAAACACTTTGGCCTAGCGGTTGGGCCCCAGGCTGGGCAACATGTGCCAAAATGACCCAAACAATAAGAAAAGAGCACTGAATGTAAGAGAACTGCCTATGGCGCTTAAACCAAAAAAGCAAAAACGGTGCTTGAAAGTTTAAAGATGGTGAACAATGAGAAGGAAGTACAAAATGAAGTATCAAGTTCAAGAGGTTAAAATTAGTACAGCACTGTATTCAATTCCCCATTGCCAAAAATGAAAATATTTGCAAAAAAGCAGTAACTTTTTTGGTCTATGATAATAAATGTTTGTTAACAGTTACTATACTACATAAATCTGTGAAATTTTGATTATGTATGTATCTCACGAATCAACCTTTCAGACTCTCATGCAACTCAGTAGATTTTCAATTTGTTTGATCCAATTCTTAAAGAATCAAGTTTGGAATTTTGATGTAATGTAACATTGAACTACTGCATGTCCTTAAAAAAGTAAACTATGGCACTTGCATTAGTTACTGCAACTAAAGTACTGGTATTGGTATGAAATGAAAAACCTCAACTGATTTGTCAATACTGAATAGTTCCATATCAACAGTTTGGAATTGTCATGCAGAAAGCACAATTTTTCTGCATTTTCACCAAGTAGCCTGTAATAAGTTAGCCCGTCATCTATAACCTAGACTAAACAAAAGCAGCATTAGGCTATAACCGATTACCGCCCGTGTGCCAGAAGTAAATTCGATAAGAACAAGTCGCCAAGACAATAGCTAAGGTGCACATGTGCGCATTACGCATCCGATGATTGTGCAATAATACCTCGGTAGTTCTAATCCAATCATAAACACTGAGCTTTCAACTTGCGTTGTTTCAAACACTACTTTTGCTGATCGTATTTAATAAACAGATAACAACAATTGTGATGCAACAATGAAAACTTACTACCGCACTGCTATCAGACCAACGACAAATCACCACTTCAAAGTACAGTATTTGTGAAATGTTGGAGTAGCGCTTCCATAACTTGAGCCATGTCCACAAACCAGCACGTTGCAACAGCTTGGATTGCGAGATCACAATCACCATTATCATGCGTATAAACCAGCGCGCTAGGCCTAACACTTCAAGTTAAGAAAAGTAGAATCCTTTTAAGATGTCACGTGCAACTGCTTCACAGCGACCGTTGTCGTCATTAGTGAGAAGCGATTGCATTTGTAATCATATTCATACCACAATAAATGTTGCTTAACGTAACGAAATTCATTTTTCTTGCAAGCTTAAAAAAATTAATCTGTGCTAAACTAGGCATCGATTAACTTCTGCAGCTGTAAGTTACAGTCAAACGTTTTGTGCTGCGAAAATGTCTGGAAGTACAATGGGAGTTTATTCGTACACAACACCTGCACGTGGTAGCTAAGCATTGCGAAACTTCCCGACGATGCTTTTGTTTCGGCTGCAACGACCGAAGCATGCTCCATGGTTAATGTTGTCTGTTTGTTTATGAAACCGCACCTCCTAGCGTTGTTGTAAGATAACTGTCTCGACTTGCATCGTTGTGCTTTCTTGCGCAAACTGTCTGGGTGCGTGACGAATATAACAGCGTTTTGTCGACACCTACTAAGGCCGATAAAAAATATTGGTCGATCTCTGAAAAAGGCTGTATCAATCGCTGCTATGGTATCATGTAGTTTTGGTAGAGGTTGTAGTAGGTCATCATCTTCCTCAATATGATCTATATCGGTAGCATGCTCATTCATAGAAACATTGAGAACACTTGTCACAATATCATGGTTTGTAAGACATTCATACGTCGGACAGTCGTCATGGATATGTATCCATGTTTATCCTCAATCCCCATCTTTCTGAAAAACTCTTCACAATGCTTTACATCAGTATCAGCCTCAATTTAATTAGATGCAACATCACGATCTGATTCGTTTCCCTCACCTGAAAATGTCCCTGCTAACCCTCCGTACCAATATTTCTGAATTGTTTGCGCAGCGATTGAATTCCAAGCTTTCTCTGCCAAGTCGAACATTAAGCTGGGGTCAATCCTTTTACGCACTCAGTGAGGCTGGACTCCTGCCCGACGATTGACATGATGAAATTTTTTCGGTAGTAAAGTGGCAATTATGACTTGATCCAATGGTTCGATCATTGATGTGGTATTTTTAGGCAGATAACTTACCTTAATTCTTCCATCTCTACTTACCAGGGCATCTGCTGGTGGATGTACCAGAACATCTGATGGTGGACAATTGTTGAGGAGTAAAAGTGCTTTGGTCTCAAGGTGTAGCCGTTTCAAGTGCGCTCTAACGGAAGGTACAAGGTACAAAGAGCTTCTGAAACCACTCTTCAAAAATATCACCCATCATCCAGGCATTCTTGCCGCAGCAAATCAGTTATGAAATCGGGGGCCATACTCAAACCGCATTATATCCGATTCCACGTTTTATCAGGTCTACAGTGTACAATAAAACAATTAGAAAGAACAAAATAAGGATGCAATTTAAAGGCATTTGTACTGTATTATGTCATAGAGACCATTATGTATTAAAAAGTAGTAAGGAGATAAACGAACCATTGATGTTGAGATCTGGCTTTTTTGTTAATGTATTCACTACACAACCACATTTCGAAATTTAATTACTTTCAAAAACTATTTTTTAATCAACAACTTGCCACCCCAGGGAAGGCGCTGCCCGGAGTCCCTAGCGCCAGCCTTGCTGTGCCACAGGTTGTGCTTCATAAATGCGTTGCAGAATCAATAAAGGTTAAAAATGCATGATTTTCTTCATATATGCTTGCACATTGCATATATGTATATTTACAATAAACTGTGTCATGATTTTACAATGAATCATCATGCAAATCTTGTGAAATCAGTTGTCTAATTATTAACAGGTATCTGGTTAACCAGTTTCAAGCTAAAATGCAAATATCCATTATCCGGATAGTAAAAATAATTGCTATCGAAACTAACCCTAGTCCACAGCTGTCTACACAGCCATAAGGCAGCAACAAGAGGTGTGGTTCAACTTTCTGCAGTCTGCCATATGGAAATGATGAAATATATCATTTTTATATTTTTTATTTATGTGTTTGGCAAAGACTTATGGTCTATATCAGCGCTCTTCAACCGGTGTGCACGGTTCAGGATTTAACTGAGACTTTGCAGATTCCAAAGTGTGGTGCATAAGCATCACACCACATCAAGCTGATTGTTGCATCTAGATGATTATTTGTGATTCATAAGCAACAGACTATGAGCCATTTGTAATTGAATTATGTAGTTGAGTTACTGAATTAGGGGTCTTGCTTATTTAGACCAGGGTATTTACAGCCCTGGGTGCAATTACGTGGGGGACACGTGGGAAGTGTCAGTAAATAGGGTGCATCAGTTTAAGTGTTTAAGTAAATAGGGTGCATGAGTTCGTCGAAACATCTTCAAGGGTGCACTGTAACGAAAAAGGTTGAAGAGCACTGGTCTATATAACAGGGGTTACTCATAAAACAAACAAAAATGCTTGATCATGCATTACAGGGTAGGTGCATGTTTGCCTTGCAAACAGCACTGGCAGTGACAAGAACGCAACAAAACATAGCCAACCACGCACAACTACAGTACAAAGTCAATAATAATAATAAATGTGCACATTATGAAATAAATTAAAAAATAACAATGAAAAGTCCAACTGAGTGGAAATCAGCACATAAATAAAAAGATGTACAACCTTCTGCCGTTGGTTCTACAGTAACATATAGTCATTTAGTATATGCAGAAATAACACATACTCTGCATCAACATGAACAGCCTAAACAAAACTTCATAACCAGCCATTTTGCCACCAAATCACTGTAAACCGTGATTAGCAATGCTAGCAGAGATGATGGGAGTTGTAAATCTGTAAGTGTAGAACAGCAAGGTAGAAGTAATGCACAGTTGCAGAGCTGTGAGATACACTGTAGAAGTACAGTACTCTTGATTGGTGTGTGTGTGCAAGTGCGTGTGGTGATTGAAGTGATGTGCATTTCTAATGACCAATTCCGTCATAATTCATTGGAAACTAACATTGGTGGTCAACGAGGATATATCTTGACCCTAGGTTTAATTGAATTCACAGAGTTTGGTTATGTTTGTCATAGTGAAGAGGTGGCAGGACATTAGACCCTTGGTGTGTTACTACATTTTTTGGACCCTATGATGATAATTTTCCAGAAAACCTCTTGTGGTGAAACATGAATATGCTTTGCATTCCGTTATTTTGATGTTATGTTAAAATGCCTTTTCTATCTTCATTAGTATTCAAGGAATAGTTTTTGCGCAGTAACAAGCAATATGTCGCAATCTGATCCTCAAAACACAAAGCTGCGAAAAATCCGATATCAGCATTCTCCACCTGGTTCAAGAAAACGTATGAGCGAAAGTGATGAAGATGGAAATTGTGTTGTTTGTGCTCATGCAATTGACATTTATGCGATTGGATATTGTGACCATTGCATATGTTTTAGATGCTCATTGAAAATGAGGATACTGCGTTCTGAAAAATTTTGTCCAGTGTGCAGAAAAGACTTAAAAAAAGTGCTCTTTTCCAAGCATAAAAGCACTTTTTCTGAATTAAACAAATTAAAGCTGATTAAGGAAAATCGGCATAACGTTAACATATTCTTTGAGGACCCCACAATCATAAAAGAATTCAACAAGGTGATGGAACATAAGTGTCCTGTATGCAAAGATCGTCCACCTGATCATAATTTTGAGCAGACGAAGGTACACTTAAGAAAAGAACACTCGTTGTTCTACTGTGAAATGTGTTTGGAGCACATTAAGAATTTCACAAGTGAATATAAAGCTTATAACCGCAAAGATTTGGCTACGCACAAGCGGATTGGTGATGCTGAAATCGCTGATGATACATCTCATCGAGGTCATCCACTCTGTAAGTTTTGTGACGAAAGATACTTTGATAATGATCACCTGTTTTTACATCTAAGAAAAGACCATTATTACTGCCATATTTGTGATCGCACTGACAGCAACGATTTCTATGCAGATTATAATGCACTCTATGGTCACTTCAAAGCAGATCATTTTGTGTGTGTACTTGACAACTGTGCGAATGAGCAGTTCACGAACGTATTTGCGTCTGAGTTGGACCTAAAAGCCCATACTGCCTCTGCACACAAAAGCAATAAGTCAAAACAGCAACAAAAGCAAGACCGTCAAATCGATCTGGGTTTTCGATATGCAAAACGTGAACCGCAGTTGCGAGGACGAGGTCGTGGTGGCCTACACGAGAACTCTTCACGAAGAAACAAGCAATCTAAAGAAGATAATGCGTCGGCATTCGAACGAGATGGTGACTTGCAGAAAGCAATAGCGTTGTCTATGGAAGATGTAAAGGCTTCAACGAGTTGCAAAGTTGATGCACCAAAGCAAAAGGCAATTGTACGCGATCCAATTAAAAAGGATGCCGCACTTTTCAACGATTCCGATGATTTTCCATCTCTAAATCATGAGTCTATAGAAGAATCCAGACACATCAGCAAAGAAACTGTTAATCCTGCAGTTAGCTTGTGGACTGTAGGACAAATAAAATCGAGAAACGCTTTGAATGATGATTTTCCTTCTCTGAGTACGCAATCAGATTGTGGTGGTTCGCAGCTAAAAGCCTCATCTTGGTCTGTGAAGAAAAAATCTTTGAAATCACATTATGACGAGTTTCCTTGTCTTAGTCGAGGCCCTGTCTCGTCATCGCCATCACCATGGCTTAAAGTTGAAAAAAGCTGCTCAAAAAGTAAGCAAAAACTAAGTAAAGACGCGACCAGAGCAAGTCGAACGCATTTGCCCGAAAGTAAGCCGCAACAGCTAAAAGCGTCTGACTTCTTGAAAGCAGATTCGGCCAGCGGATCTATCAAGCCACCGTGCGATACAAGAAATGCTCAGAAAGAAGATGATTTTCCTGCTTTGATTCCTATTAACTCTGTATTGGTTGGTCGTGGCTCGCACAAGCACGTTGAGGCCCATTCGAGCTTTGCTGGGGAAGCTCAAAGCAAAGTTAAAATGATACCTACAAGCGTTCTCGCTGAAAAACATCAGCATGAACCAGTAAATAACCATCGGAAGATAAATCTGATTGCAGATTACGATTTTCCGTCACTGAATCCTTCGAAGAATGTTGCGGCTCCTCCTGGCTTCGAAAAAGTTCGACCGGCCACATCCAAAGCTGTGCAAAGCTGGGGTTCAAGGCAGAAGAGCAAGGCTTCTTCTGACGTCACAGATAATTCTGGCCAATCTAATGCAGGGAATTTTCAGCGCAGCAGTATTGCTGAACCCCTCAAAAGTTCCACAACAACTAACGGTGAATTGAAATTGCCAAAGGAAAAGCCGTTTTCTGTGGTCGGTGCGGATTTTCCTTCGCTTCCCAAAAACAAAAATAAATTTCATGTGAAGCCTGACATTCACCAAAAAGCACAGCCAGATGAGTCGAAAAGTGGTCGCTTTGCTGAAAATTCAGACGTTGACCTCACTGAGCTCGTTTCAGAACGAGCACCTGGTTTCAGGGTTGAGGCCAACGATGCGGTTTTTCGAAAAGACTTCAAGTCTCACAATTTAGACCAAGATTTTCCTGCGTTGGAATTGACACATGTACCTGCGCACAAAAGCTCACGCACCAGTGTAAAGGCCCAGCCGTGTAGGCCTGCAGCGCCAGCAACCCGCATGGAACTAAATTTAGCCAGCGTGTTTGACGACACCCCTTCTTTATGAAGAAGCCAAGCATTTGTGCTGGCTAATTGAATGTTGAAGGGATGTAAAAGCACTAATTATTGTTTCTTGCATGGGTGCATCTATTCTATGATATTTAGGTGTTTATAAAAAGAAAGTGGCTTATTTAACCTCTTGTTGGGTTTCTCAGTACGCTGTTTTGATGGTTGTTTGCCAAACTTGGCCTCGTGAAAATCGATAGAGCTGATATTTCTAACATTGTAACGCGAATGTTTGAAACTAGTATCGCGAAATTAACAAACTGCTATAAGATGCTGGACGTGTTCACTGATAAATTAGTTCTACAAAAGCAGAATGTGCAGATTCATTGCTTTCATCGCTGCTTATTTGCATTATGTTTATGATCGTTGCGTGACCGAGTTCGTGCAGTGAGCATTCAGACCTAATGTCGAAACTGGACTTGTTTTCATCCGTTTTCGACCGACTCGCCATGCCGGAAATACGCGATGGAAATGAACGCAAAATCTGGAGTTCTTAGTTAATCCTTAGTAAATTCGTGTTGGTTATTGGATATCACCCAACACAACACTCACAATGATACGTACTTATTTGGATTTCCTAGGGTCCCCGATCTGGTTTCAGCCTCACATCAGCAGTAACAAATGGTTTTACCGTGTACATGCACGAAGTTGCGCAATTTACTGTGTTGGTATAAATTAAACAGGTTTTTTTAAGGCGTTTTGGGGACCCGATTCGGGTCCCTAGAATCAAAGAAAATTATCATCGGGCCCCTAGAATTAAAGAAATCGGGTCCCAAAAATCCAAACCGGGATCCTAACATTTTCCTCAAAAAAAACCCTGAATTAAATGCAGTTACGATGGTGTTAACGCGTTGCTCTCTTGCTTATCTATTGCGGTGGTGTCGCTGCATGGATATAGCTATGATATTATTACCAAGGTTGCTTTTGATGGTCGTAATTTCGTTTTCCAATACAATTGTTAGTTTTCAACCTGACAGATTTTTCGCTCGGCCTGTTTTTTGTTCTGGTTGCTGAATTGTTTCAAGTAACGCAATAAGATAAGTAAAACACGTTCGGTTACTTCTGTTCTGCAGATATACTGTTTCAACATTTGCGTTTTTGAGCTGTAAACAGACCAAGTGAACTACCACAAAGCTGAGCTGTATGAGTGCAGACATAGGCGTACGAGGCGGGGGGGTGGGGGCGGGGCGGCCGCCCCCCTGTCTTGAAAGATTTCAGGGCAAGCGCAAGTTGCTCAAATCCTGAATGATAAAAATATTTCAATACAGTGAAAATTTTCGGGGCAACTCGTGTTTTTCAGGGCAAGCGCAAGTTGCTCAAAAACCTTGAAAGATAAAAAATATATATTGAATACAGTGAATTCAGGCAAACACTGTTTTCAGGGCAAGCGCAAGTTGCTCAAAAATCCTGAATGATAAAAAATATTTCAATACAGTGAAAAATTTCAGGGCAACTCTGTTTTTCAAGGCAAGCGCAAGTTGCTCAAAAATCCTGAAAGATAAAAAACATATATTGAATACAGTAAATTCAGGGCACACTTTGTTTTTCAGGGCAAGGGCAAGTTGCTCAAAAATCCTGAATGTAAAAGTATATTCAATACAGTGAAATTTTTCAGGGCAAGCGCAAGTTGCTCAAAAATCCTGAATGGTAAAAAATAAATTCAATGCAGTGGAAAATTTCACGGCAAACTCTGTGTTCCAGGGCAAGGTGAAAAAGATTTCAATACAGTATATTCAGCCAGCAAAGGCAATTACCGTAAAGTTTCTTATCTGGGAGAACACAGCACGCAAGAAACTTCACCCCCTTTGAGTTAACAAGCAAGGTAACTACAGAGTTTGCCGATAACGGGGTATTGTACAGTATAAAGAACGTTACTGCCGAATTGAAGTTATAAGCGAATTGAAATGCATGTAGTTTTGTAGAAGATGGCATCGGCACGGAACAAAATGCAACGTTATAGGCGAATTGACGTTACATACGAAGCCGTTATAAACGAATTCAACTATATAGAACAGCTTTACAAGGGGTTTCAGGCCCAATTCGGATTAAACTAAAAAAAATTAGTTTCAGGGCATACTGTTTATTTTTAAGGCAAATTGTTATTTTCAGGGCAAATTTTTTCCGCCCCACAGTAAAATGCCTTCCCGTACGCCTATGAGTGCAGAGGCTCTTGCACGACGGCGGTCGCACAAGATGTCCGGGACAATAAACGGCGTTGGCAAAAAAACTGCGTCTGGCTAAAAAAACACTAGGCTAAGCTACAAGTATCAACCTATACGAGACTATTGCCCGGGTGTGACCCAGGATCGTAACCAGCTTGAGACACCAGGTGGGGCGAAGAGTTTTCTGAAAGGGGCTCAAATTTTTAAAACTGTCCAATTGTTTCAAACTATGTCCAACACATTTTTCTAGGGGGGCGAAAAAATTTTTAGGGGGGATTTTCCCCCCTTGCATACGGGTCTGGTGTGACCACGGCTTTTGTGCAAAATTTTGTGAGACTGGCCGAGCGAAACGGTCTGAGTCGTAATTTTTTCTGGTGCCACAAAGAGTTGCCGTGCACGGCGCAGAATTACTTGACTCAATAAAACAAAGTATTACTCCTGAATCAGCCTCATCACAAGCAACTCTTGCGAAAATCATGTCTGCTTGTATATGTGCATGCGCAAAACTGAGAAACAGCACCGAGTTTGTTTTGCAACTTCGAAGTTAGACATTTCTACTATTATGCTAATCGCGCATTCACAGCAGACGCGAGAAAAAGCTCGGGTGTGTTTATACAAACTCTCATATTCGTAGCAGGCCCGTATCCACACCAGAGTGAGCGAAGAATTTTCGGAGAGGGGTCCAAATTTTTCTAGGTATGGGCCTGATTGTTAGTCACATGTGTCACTTTTCAAATTCCGAAATCCGACTACTTGGCGTCTCATTTAAGTAATTCCCACAGGGATCGAGCTACTTAAGTTGCACCAACGTTGACCATGCGGTGCATACCAGATGCTAAAACTGGACTTCTATCAAGGAGGATCAGCTGCATGGCCTTGTCTGGTAATCAGTCTTTGGGGAACTTGAATAAATTTCGGGAAACCATTAGGACGAAACTGTACTCAAAAATTTCGAACTGTAAATTGAGAGCTACGGCTCTCGCATGCATGAATTATGTCAAAATTTCCATGAAATTTGGGACTTCAAGAAAATATCGGAAAAACAACAAATGGAACGACGTGCTGCCAAATTTTCCCTTCCATTTCGGACTTCGATAAATATTTTGGAATTATCAAAAAAGTGCAAGGTCCTTGTCAAATTTTCTTTGAAACAATTCAGCGAAATTTTCGTACAAAGGCATTTTGTTACATATCGACGAATTTGTTGTAAAGCCCATCACATCATCATCTACTCCTCGCATAATGGAAGCATCTAACTCGACTAGCGAACTCCCGACTGGAAGGTGGTCAGAATTGCAATTTATAAAAAATCAGCATCACTCAAACGTCGGTGACAGGACTTGGAACCTAGGGGAAGTGTGGGATCCAAAAAACACGGGGACCGAAGAAAGGTTTAAATCAGGGGCGGAGCTAGGGGGGTGCCAGGGGGGGCCACTTTCCCCCAAAAATTTTGCCTGGCCCCCCAGTGGCTCCCCAAAAAATTTTCAGGTCTTTTTCTGAAAGTCCTACACAGACCATTGACAGCTCCCCTTGTTGCAAAACTGGCCCCTCCAGTGGCCCCCCCAAATGAAAATGTCTGGCTCCGCCCCTGGCTTAAATGATATGGCTAAAGTTGCCATATCATTTTGCTATCCGATTATGGACATGGGTGGTGGAACCTTTTTCAAAGTGGGGGGACAAGTGCATATTAAAAAACTGTATAAATTTTTCTGTGGTTTGAATTGGCAACTGTGACGTCACAATAATTGAAATATGGCGTCATTACCTATACACCGTACAGGCCCGTAACCAGCTTGGGACACCAGGGGGGCGAAGAGTTTTCTGAGGGGTCCAAATTTTTTAAACTATGTCCAACACATTTTTTCAGGGGGCGCGAATAATTTTGTAGAGGGCCTTCGGCCCCCTGGTTACGGGCCTGACACCATATGAAGGTCTAAATTGCACTATTTTAGACAAAATTACACTTGCAACAGCGTCGCTCGGGCTCATCATGCGATTTATCCTGACTGAGTGGAACCGTTCCGACGCTTGCGACACTGAAATTTCCATTTGCTCGCATTTTGTCTGGCATTATTGTCGCTCTGTGACGTTTGTTGCGTGACAATTAATGAGAAGTTCTCATGAAAATTTCTCCATTGTTGAGTAACGTACGTCACAGAGCAATGAGAACGCCAGTAAGTCGTCTGCTTACTAGGCTTATTCATATTAGCCCTGAGTTGTTGGACAGTTTATCGTTCGTTTGAAATTATTCTCGAAATGGGAGCTGTCCACTGGATTGGACTTCAAACCAATGTTCTATACAAATCCATTGCTTCAAAAAACCTTCAATCCGATATGCAGTTACGCCACTGGTTACCACTGCAATGTTCCTAATTTTTAAATGTTTCTAACTCTACCCAAATTTGAACGTTGTTTCAGTTGGCCCAATTTTGATTTGGGCTGTTGTAATTTGCTCAAATATTTATTATATATGCTAATCTGAATGACACTCTTCCAATTTGACCAGATGTTTCTAATTGTACCCAAGTTTGACTGAAGCTATTTCAATTACCTAAATATGATTAAGGCTGTTGGAATTTGCCCAAATGTTTCTAAATGTATCTAAATTTAAATGGAATGGTTGTATATTATTCACAAATTGGAATGAAGCTGTTTGAAGTTCCCCAAAAATGAATAAAACTGTTTGAAGTTACCCGAAATTGAATAAAGATGTTCCACTTGACCCGAATTTGAATGGGGCTATTGTTGTTTGGCCGGAGTTGATTTAGTCTGTTGGAATTTACCCAAATTTTTCCAATTTATGGAAACATTTTTAACTTCACTCAAATTTAAATGAAGTAGTCCCAATTTTCTCAAATTTCATGAAGGTTGTTAAAATATACTCAAATGATTTTGGTTTTATCCAAATTTGAATAAAAGTCTTATAGTTCACCCAGACATTTCTGAACGTACTAAAATTTTAATGGAGCTTTTCTATATAGCCCATATTTGAACAAGACTGTGTAGTGGCGCTAGGCCACTACATGCGAAAATTGGCCAAGTCCAAGGGTACTTCCCCGGCGGGAAGCACCCAATGACAACGGGAAGCGAGATGACGCCGCGCAATAAAGCGAAGCGAAGTGCCTAAGGACGAAGCCGCAGTACGAAACAGATAACGCCTCGATCAGAAATGACGAGGGAAGCGCTTCTTTGGTCAAATCGGTTAAGCGTTGCTTTAATTTGGCCTTAGATACCCCCTGAGAATCATGAGGGTACGATTCGCAACGGCAAGTGGAATCTCGGGCAGTTCCACTTCAACTGTTTGAAGTTGCCCACAATTGATTGAAGTGCAGCAGAACAATCACATTGTTCACTACATGTAAAATAACTTAAAGTTACAAATAGGAACTTAAAAGACAAGTTGGAGACTAAATTGAAAGACTGCTGAATGGCTGCTAGGTTGTGCAGTTCCTGGAAGGCTTCTGGACAGCTACTGGAAGGCTGGAAATACAGCAGTCTCAACCAAAGAAAGGCTTACAAACAAATTTATCAGCCCTTTGCGGGGTTGCGGTGGCCTTCCTAGTGTCAAAACAATACCTTATGCAAAAGGTGTAAACAACTTGTGACTTTCAATCACATGTCAAGTGATTACATAATGATCATGGGATCTGATAATGTTCATCAACAACAAACCGGAAAAAACAACTTGTTATCTCCTAACAAACCGGAAAAAACAACTTGTTGTTTCCTAGCAACCATAGGAAACATGGCTGTCATTTCTTAGCAACAACAAAAATCACACATCAATCATGCACTGATCATGCAGGTTGCCTAGGAAACGATAGTTAGATTAATTAAAGAAAAACGTGCTTTGAAAGCATGACTTTCTCCTATAAAAAGGGGTGTATGGCCACACTTAGGGCAGAGTGTTGCTAGCATCACCTGAAAGACTTGTCTTTCCTGACGGCATTACTCTCCTTCCTTGGTCTACAACCTGTTCCGCCACATGGACTGATATTGTCAAAAGGCCAATGCCTTGCTCAGTCCTAGTGGCATTCTCCCGACAGTCTGGTGGGTCGATATTGTCAAAAGGCAATTTATTGCCTTGCTTGACCCCTAGACGCGCGTGTCTGAGCCGCACAGGATCGCCAAGTAAGGCAACACATTGCCTTTCCCCGTGTCAAAGCGAATCTCTGGCACTCTACCCCGTAAAACCAGAGCAAGGCGAATCCCTGTCACTCTGCCCCGTAAAACAAAAGTATAGGTACTCCCTGTCACTCTGTTTCACAGAACAGGTTTGTTCGGGACACACCCTAATAAATTGTTTCATAAATTGGCTTGTCCCACATAATCCTTGACAAACTGTTTCATAAAAACAGTTTGTTCCACATAATCGCTGACGCGCTGTTGATTAACATGTCTTGTCCAGGGTAATCGCTGTTACTTTATGAAAAGAATACTAAATTTGATACAACATTATAGAAATGAGAATGGTAAGATTGTAAGTACGTACAAAACGTTTAAATAGGAAAACAGTTGGCGCGAAGGCCCATTGCATCAGTACATCCTGTTTCAAGCTGAAGCCTAGAAACAGGAAAGCAGGGCGTTAGTAGCCCATCTCTATAAAAGGCTTATTCTCTATAGAGAAGCATTCATTTGTCTTAATGAGTTAGCTAGAAGTAACTCATGTTAAATAGGAACTAACTGTGGTGTTGCTGGCCGTCCTCTTGCTGTTCTGTTGGAATGAATCGAAAGATCGAGAAAAAGAGAGAAATTCTATTACAAATTACAAGAAAACTTAATTGGTGAGTACTCTCGTACTTTTATTATAACATACATGAATAAACTTATACATTTACTGACTTCCATGTGTGTTAAGTAAACCTATATGAAAATGTAGTCAGAAGGTTTAGGGAGGCTAAGTGAGCCCAGACTCATAAGCGCCCCCCTTGGTTTAGCTGCTAAAAGACGAACCCATGTACTAGCGA
>Ga0210059_1010808_pt1 | contig 14059 bp, 7 predicted proteins | sample Ectturendosymbi2_FD_188042 | JGI IMG/M metagenome (GOLD analysis project Ga0210059, IMG submission 188042) | Ecteinascidia turbinata endosymbiont from Florida, USA - Sample 2 (SPAdes) (version 2) | ecosystem: Host-associated > Tunicates > Ascidians > Unclassified | place: Key West, Florida... | reverse complement strand
CTAACGTTCCGACAAGCTTGCACTGCCGAGAAAACAGGCGAAGTTGAATTTCTGGACGTCAATCATTGCGTAACCATTGAAGATGATTTTGGTTTTGTCACTAAAGACTTCGTAAAACCCACAGCGACGGAAGGCAATACACAAATGGGAATTCTCACCACCCGCAAACGACATTCAAGTCAATCCTCTTTGGAGAAGCTATTAGATTGAGGCGCCTCAACCAAAGAAAAGATGATCACCTCAGCAGCTTAAACCGACTCAAAGAAAAAGCGATCCGTTCAAAATTTCCCTTGAACATGACTGATTACATGATAGCACTGGCATCTAATTGGGAAGACAGACTACGGCCCCCAAAATGCGACAAGAAAGAAGACCCTCAGGTTTGGGCTACATCTTCTCCCCATCTGCTTACTCTAACACAAAAAGAAAAAAAGTTAAACCCGAAGGTAATGATTACCTACAAAAGACCCACCACAATTGGACAAAAGCTAACGAAGGTGGCTCAAGGCCATGTGAGCACTGTGCACTTTGTGGTTGCTATGGAAAAAATAACAAATCCATGTTACCAAATGTTTCACAATTGCTGACTAAAACCAAAACTTTTAAGCTCAACCAAAGCTTGACTTGCGCAGATTTTGGCATTTACGTCGCGACCTGTGTAATATGTCATGAACAGTATGTTGGTCAAACTAGCAGCAAAGTTTCCAAAAGATGGTCAGCGTATCGCAGTAATTGGAACAAACAAGATTGTAAAACTGACAGAGACAAGGAACAGATGGCCTTGTCGAGGCACTGTTCACAAAACCACGGCACTATAAACAAGCCACCTCTGCTGGAAGCATACCGTTACTTTTGTCGAACAACCAAGTTGTCACTCTGGATATCTGTGAAAATAAATGGTAACACCTAATTGACGCGCAAATCAACATTCAGAACATGATCTTCCCCATGTGAAATAATCATTACGATGCTTTGTGTTGTTTGGCTCAATCCGATGTTGTCCTCCGCTTTGTTAGCTAGCTTTTCTCTCAACACAGCTTGCTTACTCCCACCGCAGCGTTTAAAGCGATCTCGTAGCAGGTTTAAATGCGTACCCCAGAGACTTACTGCCCGCACATGGCTTACTATTTTTCTCTACCGTTGTTAGTCATTTCACCAAGAGTTAGTTTTTAGTTGGAGAAATTTTTCAGCCGTTAGCATCAACTAGTTAGATGTTTCAGTCATTTATTTATTTGAGTAAGCGTCTTTTTAATTTCTGAGTAAACACTTAATTCATGAGTCAGTTTTTTTGTCGCCATTAGTATTCTTGACGTCAGTCAGTTTTTAAGATGTTATGATTGTTGAGCTTGTATTACGAAATTTTGATTGTAGTCTTGAGTTTGTTTTTTGTCTGCTGTTACTTCAGCCTTTCAACTTTTCACCTGTAAGTTTTGCTTGCAATTTTCAGGCCTGAGGATGCGTAATTTTACGTGAATAGATTTCCTATTAAAAATTTGCTGATCGATTCCTTGCTTACACCCATCGTGGAAAGTACATACTTGAATAGAGATATGTGCAAGTTTGAGTCATCGCAAAAAGACGAAAGCAGTTGGCAGTCGACTGATTCTTCGAAAGCATACAGAATTACTAGTGCTTTTAATTGTTTTCAGATTTAACCAAATATTGGCCGAACAACCATGTTTGAGACGTCTAGTTGAAATTTGTTTTTCTTATTTTCAGAATACACTGATGGCGATGCATGCAATTCTCTGTACTATTGCAATTACTCTGTTGGTCCTTGTTATCGCCCACTTCGCTTCTTGCTTTTCTGTAACATTCTGCGTGTCTTCCTCAGAAAAGGTAGTGTTCGGTTCAATGTGCTTTTAAATGCGTAAAGAATGATATTGGCAATCAAAGAGTACTGGATTATGAAACTGATGCACTGGCCATGGAGCCGTGTGATTTTGAAATATTTTCTCAGAGCCAATCTGACCGATGGACGAATATAAGTAAAAATGCTTAGAAAACCATTTTTGTGGATACATACTTCGAAAGCTTTTCGCGACAATTGTTTGCGGTGTTTTCAATATCTAAAAATCTGTTAATATTTGTGAATGAGCTGCTTACAATCGTGCCATATGGAGGTGAAGAAATCGTGAAAAAATTTACCCTTTGAACATTTCTGAATAATTAAAACTTGGTTTTTATTTTTTTTTCAAACGTACTGTGTTTTTGTGGCGAACGTGGTTAAAGCTTTGCTTCATTTCATGAACGCATTGTTCAGCTTTTGTTAGTAATCGGTCGTTGCAAATAATTAAAATCGTTACAATCCGCCCATATAAATCCAGAAAATGTAATGAAATGAAATCCTAACTACCTGCAAGTCCATACGATACTCATTATGCTACTTGCTTTGCAGCTATGGAGAAATTTGCCGCTATGATATGATGTTATCAGATTAAACATAAAAAGTATAGTTTATGATGCAAAATCGGTGTTAAACTGCCACATATCCCTAAATCACTGATTCAATTTGATACCTACGTCACAGACAACTGAGTAAAGCGTATTTACAAATCTAAACATTCTTATGATAAGATCAAATTTCTTTTGAAGCCACGATCAGCTGAAATAACTTACAGAATTATCGGGTTTGTGGAAATTATTGTCAACACGTGCAGATCGCCCGCATTTTGAAGCGCAAAAGTTTTTAAGGTGATTAATGAAGCGCTTCGTTTAATTTTTACCAAATAAAGTAAAATCAGTTCCTTGGAACAAGATAAGAAAACCAAAAATGAGTTTTCAAACTAATCGTAGTGGATGCTTTTTCTCAAATCGTTATCGCAACTAGAAATGCGTTGTGATGATCCTTTTCCACCGATGAATAGCCCAGGATGTGCAGGTTGGGCAAGGAATCACCTTTACAACAGACAACGTTGTTACAAATTTTCAGTCCATGAACATATTTTTCCCATTTTGTCAAGTTTGTCCAAGTTATTTCTTTTATAAAGTATTTTTTCTGGATTGTGCCACCGATATTTCTTGAGGAGACATCAACTGCATTTTTTCCAAGCGCCTGACTGGGAGATTATATTCGAGATTTCAGTGTCATGTTTCGGTGAAGCCTGTACTTGTCCAGTTTGCAGTAATGACACGGCATTGGTGGAGACAGTTGATTACATTCGGTGTCTGCAGAAAATAATTGCGAAAAGTCAAAAACATATTGCTTCGTAAAATCTGAAGTCTGTTTGAAAACACGGTCTGATCACAATTTTTCGACTGGGTCAGGCTGCTTCTGTCGGACATTTGGCTCAGAGATAGATGTGGTTTACCGTATTTGAAAAGGTTGCCGCCACAACTAGTCAAAGTCTAATAAATTGTTTAAAATTGCAGAGTACTTAAAACCACTAAAGATTTTGGAAACGTGTTCCATATAATTGTCACGTTTCTACTCTCTGCAGTAGACATTCTGTAGATATCTTGCTTTGCAGATTTTATAAAAATTATGCCAAAAATTGGGAATGTATTCAATTTATGAAGAACCTCTTCATATTTTTTAATCTTCTATAATATCATTCCATTCAGGAAATAATATTTGAATAAGAGCTGATGATGCCTACCTTGTAGACGAAGAATATGCTCTGCAAGATCTTAGTGTCTGGTTCCATGTTGGGAAAGGATTCCTTTTGAAAGACAGCATTTATGAAATACATCCTTTGACAACAGGAATTTCTGTGTGAGGTTGCAGCTAACCCGACCAAAACCTTTGTAAGCCAAATTAGTTAGCCGGTTGGGAAGGGAGCGCTGTCAAGTTTTGTTTTGTTTTTTCAGGGGTCGCAATTCTTTTATGTCATGATATATCCACTTGCTAGATCTGTCATCCTCTGTCAGCATTACGTTTTGATGATTCCTTTGCACTTATCCATATTTCACTAACAATTCACCACACGCACTAACAGCTAAGTATAGGCAGTTAAAAGTATATGTTCGAGGAATCAACCACGTCTTTGTTTTCATCTTTTTGCGATGATTCAAACGTGCACATATCTATGCTCAGATAGACTAAGTACTTTTCACAATGAGGTGAGCAAGGAATCGATCAGCAGATCTCTAATACGAAATCTTGATCACGTATCACCACGTATCGTCAATCCTTGAAGCTTATTAAAATACCGTAAAACCTTATTTCACTTCCATGGCGCTCTATGTTTCAGCCCTTCCTTTATAGTGGCGTTCTATTAGAGGTGGCGTTCAATTTGAGGTTGGCGCTGTATTTTTCGACTAGCTGGTCAGAATTTTGAGATAAAATTTATTAATGAAAAGAAAAAACATCTAACACATTTACATAATCAACATTGCACTTTTGCGCTATCGACTAGGTCTTGTTTGAAAGGTAGGGCTTATATTAAAATCATTCTGGAAATTCAGGCTAGGCCTTATTTTTAAGGTAGGTCTTAGGATTGGAGAAACACGGTAGAAAGGAGATGTCAGCCGTAACTATTTCCAAAATAGACGAATTCATCAAAGTGGCCTTCAATTAGAGGGTGGCGCTCTATTTTGCAACCCTTCCTTTAAAGTGGCGTTCTATTAGGGGTGGCGTTCAAATAGAGGTGGCGCCCAAATAGAGGTTTTACGGTAGAAATCATTTGAATATTTACACGTATGCTTGTCGGATACGCGTTGAATGATTACTCTGTGAGTGATAGCTCACCACAGCCCGCAATTTAAGGTCACGTGACATGATTGTTTTGTTTCATTTTTTTGTTCATCTCAATAGAACTTTTCGTTTTGACTCCAAGTCACTACGTTTTATCAACATTGGTGCCGTTGCTGCGCTGAAAGAAGCAACCACAGTTCGAAAACAGCAGAACACAATGTCTTGATGCTGTGACGTCATGACGGAATTTTTCGTATGCGAGTAAATACTGCTGTTAGTGAGCTACCAAGCAACACAATGCGTATTACGATTGCGAGCATGATGGATAGATTTCCAAGAATAACCTGAGAAAATCTGAACAGGATTTTTCTGTTAGCTTTTGCAATGCAGAGCAAATATTCCTGTATTAGTAAATGCTTATGAACGATGTTTCACAAAGTCCGAATAACACGTCACTGCGACGCTACATTGCGGGGCTTGGATAACCGCTAGTCAAAACAATGGAAAATAATAATGTTCTGCTTTTTCAAATTACACGCTTGTGTGTTGTTTCAAGACAGTTCAAGACAGGTTTCTATTGAGATAGACAAAACATATTCCATAAACAATAACTGACGAAAGTTAAAAAAAATAGCTACATGTACAAACTCACTGAAATATAATGGAATCTAGCCTAACAACAAGGACGAATCTAAACTACATGAAAGAACCCCTGGATGCGAAACGATAAAAACTAAATGCTGTCTCTAAATACTTGACAGAATTCCCAAGCTTATAGTTGGAAGACGGAAATAAACAGTGGTTGTCTGGTCGACATTCCCAGACACTGGAGATACCCAAACAAAGAAAAGAAACATGGATATGAGGAAAACTAGCAAGTTGAGAAATCCTAAAAAAAGCGATTCAATTTGAAACAATGAAATCCTAAACAAGAGCCAGTTATTGGAACATGAGGCTTATAACTTATTCCAATGCTTGTTTATGCAGTTCAAATATTTGGTGAAACCTAAAAGGTAACTTTTTGTATCCTAGCCACCTGGCATACCAAGGTCAGATTCAAGGGATGGCGATTGGGGTCATCTCTCCCCTTGAAAACTACAGTATGATGTAATTTTATTCACCATGATTTTGTGTAATCCGGAAAACAGCATTTGCGATATGATGCCATTATGCTGTCCATTGTTTTGTTACTGCAGTGTTGTGAAGTATACTTCGACTCTCTTGCAGTAGTGAACTGGCAATGAGACTTGACTACAAAAACTATTGAAATCGTCCCAGTCTAATCTTTCTGGCTAGATCCGCCCCTTTGGCAAACTACAAATTACAAATGCGGAGTAACTTCATGACAAAAACATTTAAAACAGGGTGATTGCGATGAGTGTGCTCTATCAATATTATTCTGGGAATGTTACTTGCCGTATTGGAGTGTTTCTGTGTTTTTGCTTATTTTCGGTGAAATCACTTCGCTAGTCGTTTCAGCCAAAGGAACGCTCCCGTAGCTTGAACGCTATTTGTGCATTTATATTTCGACTTCTGCCTTTTCTCCTTCTGCTCGTGACTCTCCAGCATTTTCCCTCTTTCGTCGTGTGACGAATGTCACATCACTCCCTCTTTCAAAAAGAAGCATCGTTATTTTTCACTCGGGCTGCTGGATCGAACACTGTAATTCATGCGCACAGTTGATGTGCTCTAGATTTCGATGTTGAATTTGGAATTTGCGAATTCTGGGCCCGTCCTGCTTGGTCGTTCGTATTTATATTCTTGCACTCCCAGTGCCTGCTTGATTTGTTTAAACTTTCAATGTTTTCGAACCCCTTTTTAAACTTCAATTCAGGGCGGATTCTGAATTACGGAAGTTGTGCTTGCCAATTGTTTTGGCACGCAATACACAGGGCTGGCGCGCTGGACGCATGAATCACTTCGTTGCCTTAAAGCCCACACTGATGTTTGGACTGAACCGGATCTTCAAAAATTATGCAGCAGCCACATTGCTCTGGGGATGTAATTTGCCGTATTTGAGTGTTCCAGCGCTTTGGATGGTTGCGTTCAAATTAATCGCGCTAGTAGTTTCAGTCTAAGAGACGTTCTCCTAGTTTCAACGCTAGTTGGGTATTCATGTCTCGACTTCCGCCTCTTCTGTTTCTCCGTGACTCTCCGTTATTTTCTCTCTTTCATCACGTGACGAATGTCACATGAGATTACTAATCATCGGACCCAGAACAACATTCCCAAATATCAACGACCTTTCATTGATGTTGCATGCAAGTATGAAAATGAAGCCCAATGACTTTTAACTTCAACAGCGCAAAACTTGAAAAATCATACATTTTTTTGATGAATATCAACATCACAATATGTCAAATCCTTGTCATTCTGGGTCTTCACAATTTGCTTGTTTTGCAATTATTAGGTCTGCCATTACCAGCAGTCCCACAAACCTTCAGCTGACATTCTCATCCACCATTTGGTCATAAACCCTTTCATCACGAGGCATTTCAAATCAACATGGAGGTGCATCTCCAACCGCGGAAAGGAAAAACTTACGTGAAAATTAATGGATAACTCAGTGATTACATTCCGGAACATTTTATCAATTATCAGTGTCTTTTTGTACAGCGGCACAGTTTGCATAAATGTTTTGGGATCATTCTACAAAACAACCAAACTCTTTTTCATTGCAGGCTGCCCAAAGAACTGTGGTCACTACAACCACCAGACCTGGACCATTACCGTTTTCACTATCACAAGAACAGTCACTCACTTCAGGTAAACGACTTTGAAAGCTGCGATAAGAAGCTGCTGGAACTCGATAAAGAAAATATTGTTTCCTTATGAAAGGAATGAAATGAACTGAAACTGTGGAAGGCATATCAATATTTTAAATACAATGAAACATGTTGAACCACATGAGCATGTATTATGAGTTGTGATTATTCAGGACGCATTTGATACACGCATGTCCCAAATTCGAAAATTATATGCAAGATGTCGTGAAATTTGGAAACGTTTGTGGTAGTCTTGGATTGTGTTTAGCACTGAAAAGCTGTTTTCTAAAAACTTACTTGAAAGCTACTTTTTTTGCAAAGATTTGCAATCTTATAACTCGCCAGCCGCTATAGCTGGAGAGCTGTTCAAACCTTCTACGGATTCAGCAAGTCTTCTAGTCGAGATCGAAAAAATTATTTTTCGTTTTGGATTTGGGGCATTCTAGGGGTGACGTGACAATGAGCGCTTGTTTTCGAATTTTTGGCAGAGTTCACCTGATCGTGGACGCGAACCCATTGAGCCATTTTTTTAGCTTAACATTTTTTTGAAAACTAGGCCAAAATCCTCGCCTTTAGTGCCCTTTATTGACTTTCTAGCATACCTGTAGACGAAGTTATAGTGCAAAAACCAAGTTTTTGACAAAACTAAAAAAGTTTCAGAAAATGTATAATTCGCCTTCTCAGGCAAACTTTATCCATCCATATCTAGGCAGCAGATTGAGCTAGAGAACTGTTCAAACCCTCTAATGACTCGTGTCGTCGCGAATTTTAGAATTAAAAAACATTTTTAAGATTTGGGTTTGGGGTTTTGGGTCCATGGGATCATGATTGGGGTATATTTTGCGGTTCTTTTTATGACGTCATCATCCGATCCACGAGCCGGTAATGTGGCTCGAAGTTTTTTGGATTCTAGGCTAAAATGCGAATCTTTGGAGCCCTTGTTGGAGTTTGTAGCTTTTCTGGTTCAAACGTTATGCCAAAAAATTCCAAATATCTCAGGATTTGCCTAGGAGACTTAAGGGATTCCCCTAATTAATATTCTTTCATTTTTGCCATAACTTTTCGACCAGAAACGCCAGAATGTCAATCAAACCTTCTAAAGTCTCATACTATAGCCTAGAATCCGTTTAAATCCAGAAGAGCTTCGTGCCGTGAAATGGACTCGATTTTTGAACTCCCACGGGATGCTGAAGTCTTCCAATGTTTTGACAGACGTCTCAAAACATGTCAAATCTTCTTGTGGTTATGAAACACGGTCAAAAAGGCCAACAACGCACAGAGAAAATTTCTTTTTAATTCTAAACTACTAGACTTTTCCCATTCAGAGTGCGTTTGAACAGCCCTCTAGTTCAATCTGCTTGCGATTGATGGCCATTTAGAAAGTGGGTGTAATCCACCTCAGGTTAGGGTGCAATTCACCCCAAATTTTCACCACTTTTTGTTTTTTATCCATAATTTTGGCTCCAGGTATGCCAGCAAGCCATTCAAAGGCTCCAAAGATGCGGATTTTGGCTTAGTTTCCAAGATCAACTTGAGCTAGAAAATGGCTCAATAGATTAGCGCCCAGGGCCGGGTATAGGTGGCGAAAAGAACGTCAATACACCCCCACTTGTGACATTCCCCCCAGAGAACCACAAACCCAAAACGAATTTTTTCCATCTCAACCAGAAGACTAGCTGAATCCGTCGAGGGTTTGAACAGCTCTCTAGCTCAATTGGCTGGCGAGTTACAGCATTGCAAACTTTGCAAAAAAGCGGTGCAAGCTGGACTTCAAGGGTTGAAGGTCATTTTTGTGTAATCTCACAACGTTTTACGCCACGAATCTGATTGAAAGTTCACCTGTCAAAATGTAACAATATTTTAAAATTCTGTAAGTACTGGATACATTCATTTGTATCCAGTTTGAACGATACGAACTTTTAAATACTTTCATTGGATGCAGTATGTGGCCTTGTGAACATAGAGAGTTTGACGTGTCTTTCGTTCGGGATACAAGCTACAGTAACTGTGAAACAATTTTTAATGTAAGAGAAGAACACCTCATTATGCGTGTTACCTCTAGTCCAGGAAAAGACTGAAGCAGAGTATTTTTCTAACTGTATGTGAAAGTTAATGAAAGTGTTCCAGTATCTGAAGGTAAACTGGACATAAATATCATAAGCTGCCTGGGACAGAAATTGCCACTACTCACTGGCTATTCGCTATCGTGACGTTTCATGCGAGTGTAGTGACTAGCAAGCACAACATGGTGATTTCTGGTTCGCGAACATCGATGTTGGCGTCGCTGGAAGGTGAAGTCGGTGCAAAGAACTTTCCTTTGCGGTTGTATTCTGGCTGTGTTTTTCACTGCAGAACATGTTGATATTACATTTTATGTAGTTGTCTCCTGCAAGTGATGTATGTCTTTTGGACTAAATTCCCTTTTTCCTGTCCAACTGCAAAGTTCTTTTCATGCTTGATTCCACTTATACTTTATATGCCAGTTTTTTTTTGTTCGAATTGCAAAGCCATCGAAAATGCAATTTATGCTGGTAATTCATGATCAAATGCATTTTCCATGGCTATTATTGCAGGACCTCTTTAGGTCTTTCACTCGTTACAGCGGCGAGTTGGAGCGGGAGAGATTTTATTCGTTGGTTTGTTTAGCGAATGACTGCTGTTCGTCTGAAGTAATCCAGTTTAACCCATTGGTTGTGAAATATGATTCCCAGTTATGGATAAAAAGTTCAAGAACTGCAGAAAGAAAACTGTTGACATTAAATATTTTTGTCGTTGGAGAACTAGACATTGGCAATGAGCTGTTGCTTTGCGTTTAGGTAAAATTTTTTTGGCATACCATCAAAGCATTTAAAAACAAAAATTAATATTTCATAAGCATAAACATTCTCCAGGTATATTTATATATGGCTGAAATTTGTTTCGTTAATCTGTTCAAAAAGTTATTTTTAGACGAAATAATACATCTAATACCGGTGGGGCTGCAACCGGGAAGTAATTTATTGCAGCAAACTGGAGAAAATTATTTTGCAGAAAAGAATTTTGAAAATTACTGATTTCATCAAGAGTCCGCATTAAAATATAAGTAGACATGGAAATTTCGAAAGTAATAATAAATTTTTGTTCCACACAATTAGGTTTCCATCTTTGATTTTTTAATCTCACTGCAAAAAGGGCGGATGGTAAAGATGAAAGTTTTGCATATTACAGCCTGTTCGGAGTCAGTGTGTGGTTTCATCGCAGTAGTTTCTTCAAACGTTCCACAATAATGCGTGAAAACTTTATTTTGTCTATTTGCACAATAATGGAGGTGCATTAGTGTTGCTGGTAATTACGGATCGTTTTCAGCAGTAATAGCTATATTTGAAGCATTTGAGCACGGCATTCAAAAGGCAGGTACTCACAAGCAACAATAGAGTACAACTGGTCGACCAGGGAAACTCTATTTTTGCTCGGACTTTGCGCACTGTACTTTACCTTGCGTGTTCGCATCTCTCATAAAGAGTTGCAACAGCGTGAAAATAAAACCCAATTTTTTACAGGATATCCCTACAACGACAGGCAAGGTCAACCAAGCGTGATTTCTCAAGGTGGTTATCAACATCATGAACAACAGACTAACTGGAAAAATGAACCAATCTATGAAGAACCTACCTACGAGGAACCAATTCCAGCACAACATGTGGTACGAAGAAGTTTGTGTTTTGGAATGAGTAATGTTACGTCTGAACAAATCATCAACGTGTTTAAATGACTCTTTCATCAAGACAAAAAGATTGTGATAATATCATTTGCATACCTTTATCCGTAATTGAAATGCAGTGTAATTTGAATTTATGCTAATATCCTATTATACGGGAATTTTGCAAACAAAATAAAAGATAGACCTAATGATCTTCTTTTCTGTTGCGAACAAAATACCATAATTATCGAATGCAAGAAAATTTTCGAATATGCAATTGTGGCTATTTCATTCGCAATAATTGCCTTTTGTTTTTCACAGTAATTTGTCAAGAATTGACAAAAGTAAATAAAACGCACTTACGCAAGTTTCTTCGACGTAAAGAGTTCAGTGCAATATAAAATTTGTCCTAATCTTTTTGTCTACAATGGCAACCGGGGGCGTAACGAGTTGGCAAGGGGGACACAATTACCCGGACGCCGAATCACTGCGGGGGGCGCGGAAACGTCCCAAAAATGTCACAAGTAGTTTCTTCAATACAATACATTTTCTGCCGAAAGACCTCAGGTTCGAACATGGCAGCGCAAAATTTACTTCTTGCCCCGGGCGTTATCTAACGTCGTAACGTCCCTGGTGGTAAAATTTTTAATTTTTTATTAAGAGCAACGTGGAGGATTTCCTTGAAATTCGTTCTTTGAATTGAAATTTATTATATGAAATGTAATATTCAATTAATTATTTCGAACCACGTTGGGTTGTTTTTTTCTGTTGAATTTAGAAATATCAGCATTTTGGTTTTACGATGAAATTGTCGACTATAAACGTGCAAAATACAAAGAGAATAATAGCAGTGTGCCAAGCGTTACATACGTTGTATAGGTGCTTGAAAATTTGTAAACGGTGAGATAGTTTTTATATTTTGGAGTATGAAAATAAATATGTCATAAATGTGGAGCATTGGCTTCGTTTGCCCTTTTTCATCTAATGCGGCTGAAATATGAATTTTTTATAATCTCTTAGTTTTGCAAAATTTGGCAATTTTCAATTTCGAATATGAGTGCAGACATCAGGAAAAATTGAATGCACTGCAATACAAATTTTGAATGTATCTTTATGAAAAATGTTCAATGTTGTTGCGATCGGAAATCCCGAGCGGCATATGTGCAAAGCTTCGCACTGTGGCAGCAAGCAACAATAGAGTTCACATGCCATGATCACTCTGTTATTGCTTGTTCGCGCCACATGTATGTATGGTGTTGTTCTTCACGCACATCCCGTTCGTGTTGAATCACACAATCAACGCAACACTACCGGAGAGGTTGGAACAATATGTTGCAAAACTACGGAGAAACTATAATGCTACATTTTGTAGTTCATCAAAAAAATCATAATTACGTCGGTACTTCAGACATTTGATAGAAAACATCAAGAGAGCTTTACCATTTGCTGATAATTCTACAAGAAACACACATTTAGGTCACTGCATTGCAGGTTCAAGTACTATAAATTGAAATGTTAACACACTTGAGTAAATTTTGTGCGAACACACAACGTAGCTTACATTTAATTAAGCTCAAGTTTCGGTTGCTGCGCTGGACTTCGAAATAAAGAAACTACATAGACACTGTCGGGATTTTCGATTAAGTGCTGGAAGTCGTATTCAAAATGTGATGAGGAAACAACAAACGTATTCATTGATTTGCACATCAAATATTAACTTTTGCATGACAGAAATGGTTTCGACTGTTTCTGTCTCAGTGCGAAAGAAAGACAATATTAAGTTTTCGTAATGCATCCACACAACGAAAACAAAGCCTCCCCCTGATTCAAAAAATTGTCATTTCAAGTAATGTTTCAAAGATGAAATGTTTCATTTTTGTCTGCAAAAGCTTTCATTAAAATTTACAGCGCCTGGTTTTTCAACGGTTCTGCTTCTTATGACAATGAATTTTAAATGACAACAGAATTATACCAGAACTATCCAAAAACTTTTAAACATGCCTAAATCAACGAGTGACGTAAAAGCAAAAGAAAAGCCCTTTGTCATTCCTTCCCCTTTTTCATTTTATCTACTGAACATCACACTGGAAATTATAATGAAGATCACGGCCAGTGAAAACGATATCAACGACATATCGCAAACGTTTCGATTACGCCTGTTATCATCATCAGTGCATTACAAATTGAACTGCAGTGATCATGGTGCAAGTTCTTATTGGTCACTGACGAGAAAAGCGCTGTGAAAAACAAAAACGCGAAGGGCTCTTTCGGTTGTGACGTAGTGGCGAGAAGCATAAGCAGTCACATGATTCAGCTGGATACGTGCCGATGGTGATGGCGCGTGACGTCATGAGTGAGGCATGAAGCTCAGTTACAAGTTAAAAATGCATAGAGGCATCAATGGGATGTTTGCATGCAGCTCTAGTTTGTGTTCTTGAATCAACAAAGATTCAGGAATCTGCAGTCGCCACCAATTGTTGTCACTGCCGATGACCTCAGGGTTGTGAAAGTCAACTCGATGATCTGGGTTGGCTTGCAAGTGTTTGCATACTGAAGATCTTAATGACGTTCGATGCTTTTCTATGCGATTTATTAAATTGCACTGCGTTTGCCCGATGTATGAGGCACCGCATGAGCACGTAAGCGTGTAACCAACGTTATAACGGTTGAATAAAGCTTGCCGGTCCTTAATCGAGAACCAGTTTTGAAGCTTTCGAATGTTTTGAAAACAACGCAGCTTCACGTTCACTACAGCCTGGTGTCTTCTAAAACTGCTGAATTCCTTCCGTATGTTATTAGATACAGAACCCAAATACGGTAGTTGGAACGAAATATATTTGGGTGAAGGAGAGGGTTCAGCCGGTGGATCACGTTGCTGTGTGACACCGTGAGTAGTTAGGGAAGTGGTTTACAGGCCCCGTTAGGAACTTTGGTATGCGGCGAACCTGCAGCTGTCAACACCCGGGCTGTCAGCATGTG
>Ga0210059_1010805_pt1 | contig 14062 bp, 10 predicted proteins | sample Ectturendosymbi2_FD_188042 | JGI IMG/M metagenome (GOLD analysis project Ga0210059, IMG submission 188042) | Ecteinascidia turbinata endosymbiont from Florida, USA - Sample 2 (SPAdes) (version 2) | ecosystem: Host-associated > Tunicates > Ascidians > Unclassified | place: Key West, Florida... | reverse complement strand
GGCCAAATCCGGCCCGCGAAGCCATTTCATCCGGCCCGCGTAGACATTTTGCCAATGAGGAAAAACAATATAACAAAGGAAAATTTGTTGATTTGGCAGAAACATTTCCTGAAACAATCACATTTTGTAAGATGTCCGGCCCTCGGACTGTTGAGTAACAACTTATGTGGCCCTCGGACTGTTGAGTAACAGCTTATGTGGCCCTCGAACAAAAAAGTTTGGAGACCCCTGTGTCAATCACATGACATCAGTTATATCTGTGAAATAATAAGTGACTAGTTTAGTTCATAAGTCGTTACTTTTTGCAGTGAAACTATACCATAAGGCTAACCAACTACTTCTCTTATTTGCTAAACAAAACATATTTTGCTTTTCTGTACCTAACACTTATTGGAATAATGTTTGCGGCGAATATTGCTATAATCTGACCATACTCTTCTCTTGTATCTTCAACTTCATTTGGTGACACCATCCACCATGCATCTGATGCTTGGAAACAACTCATCCATGAAACTCACATTTTACTATGATCTCTTAATAAATATATTTCAAAAATGAAACATGTTCCATCTAAATAACGATGGGCTGCGTCATAATAAAACTACAGATTTCATGCTCATCTTCACACACACACAGATCCAAACTTCATATTGCGTGAGAATTGAGACATCCTCAGTTTGAAAGTTAGGATCCCAAGCGGCAGGGAACGTTGCAGTGCAGACTAACGAGAGAAATTAGACAAGTAGATTTTTATTAATATGATTTCGAAATATCGTAATTTATCCTCATGCAGCTATTATTCCATATCGAGATATTTCACCAGACCATAGCTTATTTCATTTCACTAATCCGCATTCGGTTGAAATGGATTAGGGAAACCATATCCAATCCAAATATCCGACCGGATTATCTTCAAAATCCGAATCCTGAAAACCACTTCTGCCAGCTGCAAGGGTGAAGTTCGCCGTCAGGCGCCAGCCCGCCAATCCGGCCAGCCGGCGCCAGTGGTGCACGGAGTCTAAAATTTTTGACTCCGACTCCACTCCTGTTTTGGCTGAATATATTCCGACTCCACTCTGACTCCGAAACATTTTTTAAGTTTTGGACTCCGCCTCCTGCTTAAACTCCAAAGTAAATGCTATAAACTTTTGGCAGTGTCTAAACGACCGCATCCGGGTGTCGCTTCAAAACGACTGAAAAAACGTATCAAACGAAATTGCTGAGCTCTGAAAAACATGTGACCTCTTCTTTACATGTCAGTTGCTTCTCAGATTAAAGGATTAAGGTGGCAATCAATTTTTTGTAACCCTTTACCCTAAATCCTAACTGTTAACCTTAACCATAAACCCTAACCCTCAACACTAAACACTAACCCTAAACCCTAACCTTAGACACTAACATTGAACCCTAACCATAAGCCCTAACCTAAAACACTAACACAAAACCCCATCCCTAAATGCTAAATCTAACCGTAGTCCAAAAGTTTAATTGTAAACCCTTGTCTGCTTTTCGAAACGTACATTACAAGGATTCCAAAAATTTTGACATAGCCTACAATCATGTGTAAGTACATCAAAAGAAAAACCAAATACAACAAAGGAGTGACACGACATGACAATTTTCTAGTCACTTCCCACCCACTCGACCATATTGACAGTGTGATAACTTCTCCAAATCAGTTTCGTTTCTCTTGGCCAAATTTCCCAACATATCTGGCAGAAAACTGAATGCGGGATACGGTCTTTTGTCCTTCGAAACGGATAACAGGATGTGGTTGATGAGACACTACCTACACTTTTTATGAAAGCTAAATTTTATTGGCCAATAGATTTTCAACATATGCCATGAACAAGAAATTTTCCAAATCTTTACACAAATGAAACTCACCAACCTAATCTTACGGAGGCCTCCATCCAAGTTGTATTAAAATTTGGGATTTCTTGTGAAGTAGTTTTTCACATTTGAAGTTTACATTATAACATGCTTCGTAAAAAAACAACCTGCAATAATAATAAGCAAACAAACCTCATATTCAAAAAATGACTCCGGTTTCCACTTCGGCTCCGGTCTTTACTTAAAAAAATCAGCTCCGGCTGCACTCCTATTTTCGAGTAAGACTCCGGTCGGAGTCAACTCCGACACTCCGGGTCCTGTACACCTCTCGTCAGTGCCATTAGACCACTGCTGCAAGTAAAGCAACGTAAAAGTGAGTTGAATACTTGGAATAAATCCTGCACTGCATTCAATATTTCACTGCATGTGTAGCTCCGGTTTCTTGTTTTTACGCATATGTCAATATGACGCATTTTTAGTTTGTTTCGACTTCAGCGTGTTTGCCTGTGTCCATATCCAATTTTTATTTATTTATTTTTATATATTTGTGACCAGACACGAAGTTCATAGCACAAACACACACACTCTGCAGAACGCAGGTCGATGAAATCAGACAAAACATAACGTTTTACAAGGCATTGGGAGCCGGCGGAATCACAGGGTTACATGCGTTGAAGACAGAACCACATGGTGACAGACACATTCTTTGAACCTATTGTAAGTTTTTGTTAAAATTACTGAACACAATATGGCTTTGACGCTCGGAACTAAATAGCATACGATAATAAGATCTCCACATTCAAGTTATTCAATGAAAGCAAAAAGAGATGTGGCAATGATCAATTTTCGGTTTGTGAACGTCAAGTATTTGAGAGATAACATCATGATTACGTTGGTGCGATGCAGTTTTGCAGTTCCGAGTGTACCAAGTTCTTCAACACACACCGTCAAATTCATCGGGAACGCAATTGAACAATTCTGATTCGTTATTGTGAAACTACTCCGTGTAACGTGAGCTCACTTGTAGACCCAAGATGTGCAAATTATTTCCAATCTTGCAAATGTTCTGGTAGCATAACAGAAAATCGACGTTGGTAAAAGCAAGTCAAACATTTTCCGTAAATTCCGGCTTACACGTTCTGCAAGTATTTTTTCCAACACGTCCAATGGGGAAAAAAGGTAGCGCAATGTTGTTAAGTGTTGGCACAAGGGACAGAATTATTTTCACAGATTTGAAAATAAGTATGAGCTTTCAACATTTCAATCCTGGAGTATAAAGCAACACGCAAATCCAGTCATCAGTGTACCTTTATCACTCGCTCCTTTTTAGTGTTTAGGCATATTCTCATTTAGTGTTTATGAAGAACTAGCTAAAAAGAAGAAGACATTTGATGGAAGCCGTGACGGCAGCTCTTACGAAAAATCCGTCTCAAACGAAGAGCGTCGTTCATTCAGAAGGGCGTTTTTGGGTATTCCTGACGAAACAACGTTTTCCTTGCACTCACCAGCCCAGTGAAAAAAAACTTTGCACGGGTGAAAAATTAAGCTTTTCGCTGAACCAAGTGATGTACACTGCAGGCTCTCAGCAACGTTGAATAAAAACGCAAGTGGGACTAAGCCAGGGCTCCCCAAACATTTTCTAGTCATATATACCAAACAAAGTTGACCACCATTTTTGCTGGTCTATTGAAAAATGATTCAACTGATTCGCGCATTAAATGCTGATAAAAAGGAAGTTATATCGTTTTGTTGCTGCCCTTCCTTCCGAGTTATGTTTTCGACTCCAACAAGAAACCAACGTGTAAAAGGACGATTTATAAAACTGTAGTTGTCCAGTCTCCACAAACGTACATGTAGTCTATGGATGAGTCTGTAGAGTGCAAGCTGATGCGCATACACGGTAAAATAATAATAGCTTATCATAACTGATCAATGACTTTAATAATTTCCAGATCATGTTTCCAAGGTAAAAGGACATCTGTACAAATGACAACGTTTCCGAAGAAGTTGCACATTGATATTATTTAAACTAAACACTAAGTCCGTGAAACTACAGCAAAAAATATTTTTGTAATACACCAGGAGTGGAAGCGATCTGGTAGGCCTACATATAATATGTAGCGATAATGGTAGCGCTGCCATTTCTAAGTGGTGGTTGTGGTTGCCCACCTCTGCCTGTTCAACGTGATGCTTATTGCTTTAACTGTTTAGAAGTATGCTTGATACTCTCTTTTTTGAGTTGCAACCAGTGTTCCATCTAAGAAAATTTTATACTGAGCAAATGTTTCAGTGGGCATGATTATTTGAAGAATGAGTTAGAAAAGTTCTGAATGAATTACAAACTTTGTGAATTATCAGAATAAGTATAAATTCTTATCAAAATACGAACAAAGTAGGCCTACACATTTCATTCAAATAGCTTCTTATTTTCGTGGTTTTCCCACGTTCTGGAATGTTTCCAGTGTGCGAGAATCAACCAATAAACCAAGTTGGATCTCCATGTAACATGCAAGAGTAGGTCGATCGTGACGACGACAATTGTAAGCGGCACAGCAAACTGCGGCCGCACAGTCTTAAAATCACGGTTTTAGGACCAGGTAGGCCTATTAGGCAACAAAATGACCGGATATAAGTGGAAACCGTTTCTGAGTACAGAAAAACAAAAAATGTCTGACGAAAGATTGCAGCTAGTTTTATAGCTGAGTACGGTAAATCAATATTATTGATTGATTTCTTTTTCGTGGTATGAAAATAACTTTTTATTTGGTGTGAAATTTCTCAACTTCTTTCATCAATTAAAAATCTGATTTTGCGATATTCGCATGGTGTTAGAAGAAACTAGAGTCTAGACCAAAGTTTTCAACCTGGGGTAAAATTAATCATCCAAGGAGAAATTTAAATTTCCTGAATCATAAATTTTAGCAAACGTAGGTTTTTACAAATTTTAACAACATGTAGTTTACTGAATTATTAGGCTGCAGATAGCCACAAGACAAAACACACAAGTACATCCGGCATTGTTTTGTTCATAGGTTGGTGAGAAGATCCACGTCACGTCACGCGGCACAGAGCAGAGATGAGCATTGGAGTGGACTTGGATTGGACTGGATCCGGACTATGCCAAATTTTGTTGAATCTGGATTGGACCCGGACTGTAAATTGCTTCATAAATTTAGAATCGGGAGCGGATTTGGACTGAGTTAATGGAAAAGAATTGCGTGATGTTTGTTACTGAAAAGTTGCATTTTGTTAATTTTTGGACTATATCTGGACTTGGACTTTTAATTTCAAACAAAGTTTTGACTATGGTTGGACTTGGACTGAATTAAAAAAATTCAGGACTGGATCTGGATCGCAAAATGTGACAGTCCGCTCATCTCTGGCACAGAGCAGTGTACCAAATAGGTTTTCGGATGTATCATACACACTGGAGATGTTGCACCTTATATTTTGATTCAGAGTTATTTTTTAGTGATAAATTTCATTTTTTTGTTCATCTCTGCACATGAGGGATACCAGATACATCACACTATTCTTGTTCATGGGCTTCGGAAGGATTTTTTCCAGGGGAGGGGGGGACTAGGGTATTTTTCCAAAATTTTTCCAGGGGGGCCAAAAGTGGTGAAATTTGGTTTTTCACAGTCCAAATTAAGGAAACAACCTTTTTTGCTTGAATTGTCAAAATCCAGGGTGGGCCTTGGCTCCCGGCTACCCCACCCCCTTCCGACGCCAATGTTCCTGTTCATGACTTAATTTGGACTTTGTACATAACTGAAAAAGTACGTAAAAAAGATTGTTGTTACTCTATCAGGATTGCAAAATCGTCTATTGTGCAGTCGTGCGCAGAAAATTTCATTGCGAGGGTTTCATTCAGTGGCGTATGGTGTCATTTGTATTCGGTGTGCGTTGTTTGCAAAGTCATAATTTGACGTCATACTCATATTTTCCAACAACGTTTAGGCGAAGTTTGCGCTGATCAGCAGTAGTAGTCAAAACAAAGACAATTGTTTTGGATAAAGTGACCTATCGCGGAACACAGGCGTAGTTGGCGAAAGGTCCGCAAAAAGTGTTGAGATGGTTTCTGGATGCAGACGATAATCCAGATTCCCACCAAAACCTAATTATTACTTTCTGGCCCATTTACAATGTTCGTTGAAACTTGCATGCAAAGTCATTCCCTGGCATTTGCATTAAGTCGACAAATTAACAAGCAAAAAGTATGGAAAACAATTAATCTCCTTTGTGCGGGTAATAAAGTTTCTGTAAAATATCAAGCTCAAGGGGGGCGGTTAACCCCAATCCCCTATTGCGTACGCCCTTGTGTGCAGTATATTTCACTGTTATCACAATGATCAGACTGTAACGTTATTTTTCTAAATATTTTCCCTGCATGCTAGACGGGCCAGCGGACGGCCAGCACATTGGAGGTCTATAGTGAATAAAATATTCATTAGCTAACAAGTGAAAGTTGCAACCAAATGTTAATTCCAGAGTCATAGGTGAACTTTGGGTTCCATTTCACCATAAAAGTGTTCATAAACCCAGTGTAGCTTTTGCTTCAAAGTGCTTGGTAAAGGTTCTAACCATCAATGTTAAAAGCTCATTTTACTTCACGCCATCCCACACATGTGGATGACAGCCATACTATATCTTTGCAGACCAACAGCGCTCGATTTCGTGCTGCAGGAACTCTGCCTATTTTATGGTTCGCTTCTGCAGACACACCTGGATTGGAAGTATCCTATCGCGTTGCTTTAAAACAGCAATTAAGAAAAGAAGCCGGATACAATTGCGGGACGACTTATCAACTTGTGTCCAATGTCTAAAGTGGAATTATATTGTGGAAGAGAACAAAGGAAGAAACTCGAGAAAATTTATTCATCAAACGATACAGTACGTTGTCGTATAAGCGATATGTCGTGTGATATTTCAGATCAGGTAGCAGACGAAACTCGGGTTAATAAGGCGAGAGTTAGCCTTCACCTAAATAAGTTAACGGACGTGTCGAACTGTAAGTATTTGTTGGTTTACTGCTGATATGCATACGCAGGTGAGTTGAAAGAAGAGCTCTTGCTGTGCAAAAGTCTAGAGACGACTAGAAAAGCGATTGATGTTTTTCAAAAATGGATAATTTCTTTCAACAAAATAATCTCTCATGGAATCACGTTGGTTAGCTTTGCACAGGTGGCGCCCCTTTCATGCTCGGTGCTGAGTCAGGTTTACAACTCTGGCGAAAAAATAACGGGCAACGCAAATAATTTCTATGCATTATGTCCTTCATCGACATGCACTGGCACGTTCAATAAAACCCTTGCAGAATACCTGAAATAGTACTGAAGCTGCACTTAACTGAATATGTGCATTTTATCAGGCTCTTAAGCATCGTTTCTTTCACATTTGTTCTCCTTTATCACGTGGAAGTTCGCTGGTTTGCTACAGAGGTCTCGCTTTGTCGCACGTTTTCGAACTGCCGGTTACAATTGTAATTTTTCTTTGAGAGCCTAAATCCCTGTTGAGTATAAGCACTCTGGCGAAAACAAATTTATTGATGCATCGGCTTGCTTGACAGTCATTTTTTCAAGTTTACATCAGCTAAATGTTCAAATGCAGGGAAGGAGTGTTACCGTTGTTGACATACCTGATAAAATTCAGGGCAAGGGCGGCCAAGCCGCCCTGGATTTTGAAACTTGACATTTTTCTGTTACATTTTCAGCAAAAAAAGGGTCGTTTTTATAGTTTCGAGAAGGAAAAATAAAATTTCATCAAGTTTTCCCCCTCCGCCTGAAAACATTTTATGGTTACCTGTGGAAAAATCCGCTTATTCCTCCCCTCCTGGAAAACGCCCTTCCGACGCCATGATTCAGGGTTTTCAGATATAATTAGATCCGTGGAGTAGGAGAAAATAATTTACGCAAATTTTCCAACATTTGATGACTGAAAAGTCAGTAAAAGCCATAGCAAGATTTCCAACCTCGGCGTTAAGATATTGTATGTTAGAATTTGACCGCCTTGAAAAGCAACTTTGACTGTTACTTTAATGGGGCAATTTTTAAAAATCCTACTCCTTGGATAACCCATGTCTTTGAAGCCAATCAAGACAGTACGACTCACGATGATCTGTGCAAAGATGAAGTGATTGATCTTCAATGCATACTTTGTTCCAAATTCATATCTTGCCATGGTGGCTTTTCTAAATTTTGGTGTCGATTGGGTGCAAAGTTTCCTACGTAGTCTAAGCGCGCATTTCAAGTTATTATAACTTAGCCAATTACTTACCTGTGTAAGGCAGGGTTCTCCTCATTGGTGACCATAGAAACAAAACAACGATCTCAATTGGTTCCCAAGGATAACATGAGAGCATCTTTGTCAACCACTGTTCCCAGAATGTCAGAGATATTGTGCGTAGAAAACAAGCACAAAAGTCTCATTGAGTGACTGACTGGTTGAAATTGTCAGTTACCAATAAATGACAAATTTAAACATGGCTGTGTAGTGCGTATTCCTTCATCCAAACGTTTTTAACTATTGACTCATTGGTATACCGGTTCGTATGAACTGTTTTAGAATTTCAACAACCTCAGCGAACCACTGAAAGTATTCCTACTTACTTGTAAGAGCATGTCATTAATGTTCCATCTCAAGGCCAATCTGCACTGAGGAGTTGCCAGGAGTAGCCGTGCACGATTCTTTGTTTGCTTTATTGAGTCGGGTAATCCTGCGCTCGTGCACGGCTCCGCGCGGCAACTCCTGGGCGCAATAAAAGAAACAAAGAATCGTGCGCGGCTACTCCTGGCAACTCCTCAGTGTATATTGGCCTTCAGAGACTGACAAACTTCATACAAGCATTACCCTAAAATTGGTTCCAGTAACACTAAAATTCATATGTCTGAGTGCAAGTTGATAAGCCCCCGGACCCTTTCCAGAAGAATCGTGCCTTGACACACTAAAAGGCATTGGGGTAAAATCAATTGTTTGGTTTTGTTAAAGGGAAAATTGGGACAAAAAAGGTTAAGAACGACTGGTCTAGACCGTCTGTACCAGCACCCTGGATTTGCTGAAAACTTTCGCAATTAGTAAACGTAAATGAAAAACCCAGTAGCTTTAGCTTGAAGACTATCACTTGCAATAATGAAGTCCAGGATAACGTTCACTTTGATGGATTTAAGCAAAGCAAGTAAAATGTACTTTTACATGAGAATCTAGCTGATAACCTGATAGTATAATTGCTTTTGATATGATTAAAACATGGGCGCAGTTTTGTTGTAAAATTTGGGGGGGACACGATGGTGTGAAACCAATATATTGCGAAATCTAAAGAGAAAATGTGGGGGGACATGGCACATTATATCCTCACTGTCTGAAAAAGTGGGATGGACGCGTCCCCCGTGTCCTCCACCTAATTGTGCCCATGGATTGAAACCACAAGTATTGTGAAACTTTTATACGAATTTGAATATATATTTTTTTATTTTCCCATACCTCTCTCTTTCCCTTCTTCGCTAATCATTAGGATGTGAAGATTGTGAACAAGAACGTCAATGGCGATGTGCAGACTAAATCCATTTCCGCGCATGATTGTTGTTGACTGCTCAGAAACACTTTCAAAGCTGCTTCAAAGATCCTGCTCAGCATAAGCGTACGGGAAGGCATTTTACTGGAGGGCTGAAAAAATTTGCCCTGAAAGTAACTTTTTTAGTTTAATGCGAATGGGGCCTGAAACCTCTTGTAAATCTGTTCTACACAGTTGAATTCGTTTATAACGGCTTCGTCTGTAACGTCAATTCGCCTATAACGTTACATTTTGTTCGGTCCCGATGGCATCTTTTGCATGCATTTCAGTTCGCTTGTAACGTCATTTCGGCAATAACGTTCTTTATGCAAGCCTCTAGAGGTGCTCTTACAGGCAAATTCTGTGCTTACCTTGCTTGTTAACTCACGGGGGTGATGTTCCTTGCATGTTGTGTTCTCCCAGACAAGAAACTTTACGGCAATCGCCTTTACTGATGCAAATATGTACGCGACTTCGATGGCGCAACGCAAAGGTTAAAAGCGACGGTTCCGGATCGAATGGTCGGACTCCCTAAACCTGCCTGTGTTATCGTTGCTGTGCGCTTGCACAAGGCAGCTAAAGACGTGCACGGCGCACTAAAAGGGGTCAAGCAATCTCCACGTCCGTGCGGGCCGCTTCTACTAAAGATTGCACTTCGGGAAATGAAACACGCTCTCAAAATGCATGTGCCAGTGTGCCCATATTGTATCGTATTTGTATACTGTGATTGTACCATGTACAGTACTGTATGATATTCCTATAAATGTAGCCTAGGACCGGCGTCATTTGTAACACCGGTCCACATTACACAAACCGCCACCAGGTTGGTCCAAATTACACACTGCATTCACGAAACTAACTTCAAAATTTCCCTACCTTAGCCAGTCAGGTAAAATTTGATGTTAAGATCGATGCTGCAACAGATAACATAAGAGTTCTAAAAGAAGCACCAAAAACCTGGCATTGAAAAAAACGAGGGCTTGGTCCAGATCGAAGTCATTATAACCAGTCACGACTTTAGTTCAGATTACACACTACACTAGTCCAAATTACACGGATCACCCCAAGTGAATATACACTGAATATACTGTATTGAAAATATTTTCACTGTTCAGGATTTTTTAGCAACTTGCGCTTGCCTTCAAAAACAGAGATTTCCCGAAAAAATTTCACTGTATTGAATATATTTCTTACCATTCAAGATTTTTGAGCAACTCTGCGCTAACCCTGAAAAACAAAATTTGCCCTGAAAATTTGGACTGTATTCAATATACTTTTTACATTCAGGATTTTTGAGCAACTTACGCTTGCCCTGAATTCGCTGTATTAAATATATATATTTTTACAGTGACGTGCGGTGAGATTCGTGACTGGAGAGGCACTGTCTCTTTCAAAGTCAACTTTGCGAGTGTTTCACCACTCAATTGGCTGCTTGCAGAATGACTGCTGCTTGTGCTTTCTATCCCATATCATAATTTGTTACCCACATATAGGCACAATGGGGATTCTGGATTAAAAAAAAGTAACATATAGGAGGACCAAACTGAAGTGACTTGTCACCTACTTGTTTAACGGTTTTACTGAAAAGTTGAAACAGTCTTACAACTTATGCATACGTTCAGAATGCATGCAGTGATCCAATCGAGAATGCAAACCATCAGTATGATCGGCAGCTGCAGAGAACTTCAATGAAATATGCAAAGTAAAAGCACGACTGCGCGCAGTGTGAAGAAACCAAAATAGTGTGCAAAAATTGTCGTACTGCGCTGAAGTAAAACAGCAATTTTTTAAGCCTGAATCTCAAACCTTGATCAAAGCTGTGCGTCCATGGGATCGTGTAAGTGTCAACTTCAAAGGCCCAGTGTCCGGCCCTCATCCATATCTTCTTATTGTTGTTGACGAACACTCCCGTTTTCCGTTTGTTTTTCCGTGTAAAAATATGAAGTCGTCCACTGTAACGCAATGCTTGTCGTCGCTATTCTGTTTGTATGGTTTTCCTGGTTGCGTGCATAGCGACAGAGGCGCTGCTTTGGTATTTCGAGAAACTAGGTCCTTCCTCGCCACTCGTGGCATCTCCTTCAGTACCTCAACTCCGTACCATCCACAGGGGAACAGCCAGTGCGAACGCTCTTCTAACCAAACTATCTGGGGAATTATAAAACAGTTGCTGCATAGTAAAGCATCTTTCCGAAGAACACTGGGAAACGGTTCTGCCAGAAGCTCTCCATGCTGTTCGATCCCTTGTTTGTCTTTCCACAAATGAAACTCCCCATGAACGCTTCCTGGAGTTCCCCCGCAAGGCCATGACTGGTTCTGCGCTCCTTTCTTGGTTACCCCATCCAGGGCCCGTTCTTCTATGTCGCCATGTTCGAAACAAGGGCGACCCTTATGCGACCCGTTGAACTCGTGGAGGGTAATCAGACGTATTCTGTGATACGTCCAGGTGATGGCCAAGAAACTATGCTATCTACGTCTGTCTTATCGCCTTTTCCCAGGTCTCAAGCAATTGCTGAAGAGCTGACAACAGACGTCGCATCGAATCCCACGACTTCGAGCGGTGTGGAGAATGTCTTACCCGATTGCAATGGCGATCGGTACCTGCCGCTGAGAAGCTTACACCGTCGCCAGGGTTAACCTCTCCGTCGCCGAGCACGACTCATTTCTGTCACCGGCGCGTGCAGATGTGCAACTTCTACATCGGTCTACAAGATTAAGAAAACCCCCTGATCGTTTTGGTGATTGGTCCGTATAATTTGAAAAGGGGGAAAGTGTGACGGTTTTGATGCCCGCTGCCTGCACTGATTACTCCACTTATTGATTACGTGCTGCGTCGAATTGCATTGCTTGTGATGCAACCTGTTCCAGTTGCGGCAAACCAGGACATTTCGCACGTGCGTGTCAGTGGAAAACAGGATCTAAATCAGCACCTTATAAGGCTGTAGTTTCTGTCTCATCGATCGAAAAAACGTATCTTGCTAGTACTCCCTCTAGTCTTAAACCTGGTGTGGTTGACGGCCTATTAGATAACTTTCCGGTTCATATCTTGGTGGACTTGGGCGCTTCCGAAAATTTTGTCGACTTCAAAGTCTGCCAGAAATTGCACTTAGCTATTAAAGGACCGCCTACTTCAATCGGCGTGGCACCTACCTGTGGCATTGTTGTAGCTACACTTTCTTTCCACAATCGGACTTACTCAACCACGACCTTCAGTGTTATCAAGAACCTTTGCTCCTATGTGATTGTCGGCCAGGAGTTACTCAAGCCGCATTCATCCGTAACCTTCGTGATGAATGGCCCTGAAGAAGCTCTGACGATACCGCCCTTGAAACCCCAGCAACTATCTGTAGCCGCGGCCAGGCTGGACCCACCTCGCTTATTTGAGTTCCTCCTTCCCGAATGTACTCCGATAGCTTCCCGCTCGAGGAAATACACACCCGAGCATGCCAAGTTCATCGAATCCGAAATTCAGCGACTACTGGCGGCCGACATTATCGAGCCTGCTCGATCACCATGGCGAGCACAGGTTCTCATTGAGCACCAAGGTTCGAAAAAGAGGTTAGTGATTGATTATTCAACGACTATAAATTGATTCACATTGTTAGACGCCTATCCGCTGCCAAACATAGAGGAATTGGTGAACAAAGTAGCGCAAGCCAAGTACTACAGTTCACTTGATTTACGATCCGCATACCATCAGATTCCCCTGTTAGAAGAAAGGTTTTACACGGCTTTTGAAGCGAGGGGTGAACTTTACCAATATAAACGACTCCCATTCGGCGTTACGAACGCTGTCTCCGTGTTTGAACGTTCTATTGATTGTTTCATCAGAAGGTATCAGCTTCAGAACGTATATGCATACCTTGACGACCTGAAGGTGTAGTGCGAGTTTTAAAGTCTCTTTACGTCAAACAGAAAAAGCAATGTTTATGCGAGGCATCTTCTCGTAAGTAGACACCAGTTACAACAAGGTGAAACTATGTCCAAGTATTTGCAAGTTCTTAAAACTCTTGCGAAGGATTGCACGTTCTCTTATGTAACAGCTGCTACATATCGTGAAGAACATAGGCGTAGCCAGGGGGGGCGAAAGGGGCCATGCCCTCCCCAAATTTTTAGAATACATAGTCATTTTGTGCTTTAAGAGGCGTTTTTCTAGACAAAATAGTGTTATTCACCTATAATCAAACATTTCCCCCCACCAAGTTTTTGGGCTGGCTACGCCACTGGTGAAGAATTGACTCGAGATGCATTTATTAATGGTTTATCGCCGGCGTCCATACGTCAGAGACTTCTCGAGAAAGCAGAGATAACTTTGGTGCAAGCTTTCGAATTAGCTGAGAGCCTAGACCAGTGGTTCCCAACCTTTTTTGATGCATTCCTCCCTTTGCTCATTTTGGAACTTTTCATTCCTCCCCTAAGCAACGTTCATTCCTCCCCGGTTCGGGTTCATAGACAAGTATTAACTACAATTGGAACAACGGTCTTTATTGACGACAATAACTTGATTAATAAAAGTTGGGACGAAAACTATTTGTTGTTAAATAATGAAACTAATGTTTGTCAACAACAGCGTGTGATGATTTCAAATATAAACTGATATTACTGATTGAAAGAAACAATGTCAACATAAAAAAGAAGTACAACACTTGCAACACTGATTAGGTACTTAGCTACCAGGTGTAA
>Ga0210059_1010804_pt1 | contig 14062 bp, 6 predicted proteins | sample Ectturendosymbi2_FD_188042 | JGI IMG/M metagenome (GOLD analysis project Ga0210059, IMG submission 188042) | Ecteinascidia turbinata endosymbiont from Florida, USA - Sample 2 (SPAdes) (version 2) | ecosystem: Host-associated > Tunicates > Ascidians > Unclassified | place: Key West, Florida... | reverse complement strand
ACATCAACTTGGCTATTATGCGTAACATCTGACTTAAAAAGTTTTTCACGCAAAATGTGACAAACGTCACTTATTGAGTGTCAAGCCACACCGCCTTCGAATTTTACCTAGACTTGACCAATCAAGGAATTAGCGGCCTACTTGGTAGCAGTGCTGTAACAAGTGTTACGTGTTAACTAACAATAGTGTTAAGAATGTGTCTGTAACCCTATGGTTCTGTCCTCAATACAGTTGCAAAAAGTGTCTGTAACCCTGTGATTCCGCCGGCTTCAATGCCTTGTACTACGTTCTGTTTTGTCTGTTTGTATCAGCCTGCGTTCTGCAGAGTGTGTGTGTTCGTACTATGGACTTCGTGTCTGCTCACAAACAGATAATTAAAAAATAAATAAAAATTGAAACTTCCCCAAATACAAAACCTAAAGATAAAAATGTGGGGGGACATGGCATATTACTTTCCCACCGCCTGAAAAAAAATGGGGGCACAAGTTCCCCATGTCCAGAGGCGTATCTATGCAAAGTGGCGCCCATGGCAAAATTTAAATGTGCGCCCTTTCATAATAATTTAAATATTAGATATAGGTACAATTTTTACGAAATTTAAACCATGAAGAAAACAAATGCTTTAAAATGGAAAATATATGTCTATTTTTGCTTTAAACGTTCCAGCAAATAAAATATAAATTATCCATAAGGACCACAACATACTTCTATATGCATTTATTTTTATTATGAGGAAGATCAAAACATTCAAATAATAACCTCATCGTTGTTTATAGGTCTACATAGTGCTGCATGCCAAAATGGTATATCTTACAAAAGAAATCAAACAACATATTGCAACTGCAAAGGAGAATTTCTTCTAAAATGGAACACGTTTAATTTGAATTGCACAGTAAATTGTTTAATGCAAGCCATGCATCACTTGTGCTTGAAAACACACAACTCCATCAAAACATAAGCCTTTTAAATGGCACAAAAAAGATAATTTAAACAACACTTTGCGTGCTTTTATGGAAGCAAAGTCGTCTATGATTTTAGCTTTTCCTTTTTAGTTCCTTTCTATTCTCATCAAAGCTAGATCATACAACCTGCCCTGACTTATTGTTAGTCATTGAGGCCCGGAGGTATAAAAGGACTAGTTTCGGTTTACTGAAAGATCGTTCGTTGCATGCAATACATATACTGCCATTGTCAACATTTATTTGCAAAGCAATTCGAGGAATGTCAGGATTCCAAGACGCGATAATTTTAAGTTGCACGACTTGAAACTAGCGTTTAGCAATCTAGAATCTTTTCGTATAGTTGCTTGCCATCTACATCTGAACTGTAGGGGAAGGTTGGGTTTGTTGACTCATTTTGTATTTTATAGCTTGTGCCGCGATGCTTTTCTTTCTGGAAAGCTTAATTTTATGCGGTGTTAAGTTCAACTCTTTGCCTCGGCCCATCCTTTGTTTCAGTGCGATAATACGTCAGCAATTGACATTTTCGGCGCTCTACAAAAATGTTCATGAGTTGAGTCAACTATAGCACTTAGGGTTGCCAGATGGCCGATATTTCACCGGCCTGGCCGGTATTTTATTGCTAATTTAGCAAAGGCCGGTAATTTGAAAATCAGTACCCGAAACCGGTATTATGAAAAAAAATAATTTGCCGTAACTTTAAAAAGAACTAACGTAGAATTTCTCTAATTAATGATTCTAGTAGTGGATCTTGTCAGGACAGATCTTTCAGCGAAGTTTATTTGCTGCTGTTGACGCAATCCTTGGAGCGATTGTCACGTCACACACACACACCGAAATGTAATGAGACAGCCAAAATACGGAAAAATTATGTTGCTTAGCAATACTGATTGTCTCTCTGTTTTCCCTGTGTTGCTTACAAATTACGACACAGCTCAGATCTGGCACTGTTGACACAATGGCCGGTATTTTTACAAAACGCATCTGGCAACCTTAATAGCACTAAGGGATGATTAGTTGACTCACCCTGTTGGATAGTTGACTCATTTTGAATAAATCATTGTAAAGAAAAAGTATTGTATATTAGCGAAAAAAGCCAGTCGTGACGGACAAATATAATAAGTGACTGCAACTATAAACGAAGGTTTGTTCATTTATCCATCCACTTTTCGCAGCACGTCCGGTAGAACCCAACGGCGCCCCTGCTAGTATAGATTAATTAATATGTAGGCTATCAATATCTTAAGTTGCCTAATTCCCAAAGAAATACTCTGTAGGTTCAACATACCGTTAACCAACTGAGAAAGGTATTCAACATTCTTAAAAAAATGTGAGGCTGCTTTGCTTTATAAGGTAGTTTTACATCATGTCTCACTGAGTCAACTAGGACGCCCACCACTGAGTCAATTAACCTTTCGGTGCCTTAAATAATAAAATCTCAACCAATAATTTTCTGCTGAGACACAAGCTATCAAAATTATATGAAATGTGGAGTGGTGCTCAAGCTATAAACTGCCAGAAATATTGTTTTATACGTGCACCTACGGGCGGAGATACAACCTGACGAACTAAATCTAACAATATTTACTTTTTTGGATCATAAACATACTTTCTGGCATAACTTTTCTTCAATCATGACACGTCAACTTTACGTGGCAGTCATTATAGAATATAAAAACGAAACAATAGATTATCTTTTGCGCCTTCACACATGGCTTGTTGGATACTGGAGATGAGTCAACTATGCTGCTGAGTCAACTAACCCGACCTTCCCCTGCACAGCTCCTAAATTGTCACACGTAGATTTTAGTTTCTCACAGTCAGAACCTTTTCACAACGCCTTGGACATCAAACCGTAAGCCAAATTTGGACAGAAAAAGTTAGCTCTGAACAAGACCAACAAATGTCTTTCATGAGTAAACCTTTTTTACTCAACTGTTGGCACGGTGATGATATAAACTGTTGATTTTTCGAGGACTAACTGATGTTCTCTACCTTAATCTCTGGACTGGGGCGTTGTATTCAGCCTATTTATCGGACACCAGTGGCCATCGAAGAATATTCGTAAAGTCGGATTGGGCCGCAGCAGTTTAAGTAATGTGTAAACTTGTAGGACCTCAGCAGCAGTTATTTGCGTAACGGTCAGGTTCTCACAGCCATGGACTTAAACTCGTCTCAGCCAGACAGGGGCGTAACGAGGGGGGCACAATTCCCCGGGCGCCGAATCACTATGGGGGCGCCGAATTACTGCGGGGGGTGCCGAAAAGTCCCAACAATGCCACATCACAAGCACTTTCGTTAATACATTACATTTGCTTCCGAAAAATCTCAGGTTCGAACATGGGGGCGCCAAACTCGCTTCTTGACCCAGGCACCATCTCACCTCGTTATGCCCCTTTAGCCAGATTCTGACTAATAACTTCTTGCCTGAAATGCAGCAGTATGGACTATGACCTAATAGCGTGAGAAGGATGAGGTCTCTTAGCTATGGCATCTGGGGCGTAACGAGAGGGGGCAAAGGGGCACAATTCCCCGGGCGCCGAATCACTATGGGGACGCCAAATAACTATAGGGCGCCGAAAAGTCCCAACAATGTCACATGTAGGCTACATTCTTCAATACAGTAATTTTGCTTCCGAAAGATCTCAGGCACGAACGTGGGGGCGCCAAACTTGTTTCTTGCTCCGGGCACCATTTAACCTTGTTACGCCCCTGTTTGGTATGCGAGCGTTCTTGTTTTGTCACAATGTCTGACCATCGTGTTATGTCACAATACCTGTCATAATGCATGGTGGTGCTGGCGAAACATGCCCGACTTATTACATGTTAGCTTATTAGGTAAGGGGCTGTGTTGATGCAACTTTGCAGTTAGTGAATGTACGAGGCACAAAGAAGGGTTCAAGAAACTGTAAATAAAGCTTTTAATTTTTTCCAAGCAATTTTTGCGCCCCCGTCAAAGTGGCGCCCATGGCACGTGCCATGCCTGCCATAACCTAGATACGCCACTGCCCATGTCCTCCACCTAACTGCGCCCATGGTTGTGTATAGTGCAAGCGTTAGGGAATTCATATCATGGCTGACCTTTACCTAAGGTTTAAGCTCCGTGTGGAAGTTGGTGATTATGAATACAAACTTGTATCTATCCGTTTGTGATCACTGACCGCAAGCAAAATCAAGCAGCAACAATTTTCGCAGCTGTCTGTGGCACGCCAGCTTGCTTTATACCACCTAATGGTAATGTAAGCTTTATTTCAGGACCATCGCAAAAATCCTTTTTGATAACTCTGGCGTGCTACAGATATAACTTAGCCTTGTCTGCAGTATCAACCGTAGCCTTTTCAAATGAATATCGTAGATTTTTGTTTTTGTACAGTTTTAAAACGAAATGCGTGAAAATGGCGGTGATGTACATTTTATAAACGTTGAAGCTCAAACATTCGGTAAGTAGCAAAATACTTTCAAAGTCTTCCTCAATACACCATAGACACTATTTAGCAACAATAGCATTCATTCTAGAACCCTAAATAGTCTCTTTCTAAATGTTCGCAGACGGTATGTACACCAGGGTTAGGAACTTGGCCTTTTTGTGGCCAAACTGTAGAAATGTGACCGTTTTCAAAAGTGGTTTGGCTTTGATCGCAAATATTTTGCTTCACCTTGGTATTTTTTGATGAGTCTATATGGGGTGAGGTTTTTAAAAAAATCTCATTGGCAACCTCACTTACAATCATGGGCGGGGTACAATCGAATAAATACCACGTCGCATGTCTTTTTGGGAAAAAAACATCTGCGTGTAGTACATTCACTTCAATTGTTGAACACTAACAAACATATGTGCATTGCAAGATTTACTCTCCAGATTCAAAATCGCCAAAACTTCGAGTCTGTTATTAACTGGATCTGTAAGATTTTGTGGCTTTTGTATTTACATAGTTGATTTTCAAATGCTGAGCTTTGTTTGCTGATCACGCCAGTCGCTCGTTGAGGTACTGCACATTTTGCAGTATGAATCATATACAGAAAGATTGGTTGAAAGCTAGAAGTTGTATGAATTAAAAGTTTTATGGCTTGAACACTAAGACGTCCCCCCAAACAAGCTTAAAGTCACCCCCAATGCTGTTGATCTGGCGACCGATCTGCTTCTATCCATACCAGCAAACGGTGAGAATCAACGTATAGCGAATTTCAAACCACGAATCTCAAACAATACCACAGTTACCAGTGCAGAAGTTAAAATTTCCACAAGAAGATTGCTTTTCTTCTCAAATTTATGCGATTTAAGTGGAATAAGCTAACCAATAACCCACGCATTTTTTGTCAGTTGCAGATTTCACTAACCATCTTTTCGTGGCCGGCCTGAGCTATCTACGGGTTTCCAATTGAAACAAAAGGATGAAAACGTCATGACCATCAGTCGCTGTTGCTAAAGCTTTTTACACGCTGCATTATGGTTCAAACAGGGAATTAGTTCCGACAAGAAACTCATCCACTGAACTTTATGTTGCAAAACTACGATGCAGACATACTGCGTGCGCACAGACTGCACGGCAATGGCAACAGCCCTGAAACTGGCTGTTAGCTTTGGAGGCTTCTAGAATCTTGTGTCAGTTATAATTTTTATATATTGTATTCTTATTTTCACTACTGCCTTTCGTTTCAAAGCTGCCATCAAGCATTAAAGAAATAGACTTGTAATGATAACAGCCCAGGGAGGTGCGGACACAGGGGGGGATGCATCACCTGCATCCCCCCCCACCAGACCTAAAGAAGTATTGACATGACTCTTGATTTCATTGAAACTCATAGCCAAAAATATTTTTGTACTACACATTGCTTAATCGCTAAGGATACTAAAAATTAACTTGTGCTAACAATTAGTCAAAAACGTTTCTTCGGTTCATTAGATGAGCTGGCCTTGTTTGTGAAACCTGATATAAAATAGTCAATGATCGCGTGGGCGTTCGCAGGGGGGGCACATGCCCGTTTCCTCCCTGGAAATTAGCATGAAGAACCAAAAATTTCTAGAAAAGCCTGAAGTCGGCATCTTAAATTCCGATTATTTGATTTAATTCTTGCAGTGACAGTTTTTGCTGGTATGAAACTCACATTGCACAAGAGTCAGGTTCACAGTTATAGTGTCACGCAGTGATGGGCTTGCAGTTTACATATGTCTCTTCTTTTGCATGCAGAGTCGGGTTGCGAAAGTCGTGCGCGGATTGTTCTACTATTGGTCTTGATTGCGTAACAATACCGTGGCAACACACCTGCAAAGGGTCGCTTTGAATTACGGTAGCAGGCGTTTTGTTGCATGAGACTCTTGAACGCACACATCTTGGCAGGTAATGCAGTGAGACAGTGATATGTTGATAGGGGTAAGCCACGTACATTTGTACTTTGTGAAAAGGAGCATGAGTGAGTCTGTAGCAATGCTTCCACAAGTTTGAAAAATCCATTATTAGTGCGAGTGTGACCAATCTGCCTGAGTGTCAAACTACACTTATGCAGGCTTCTTTTCATGCAGTATAAAATTACGTGGCTTGTTAGAATACGTTTATGCAAGCTTGTGGAAATACGTCTTAATTGTTAAGGTTTAGTTCTGATATCTGAGTTGTATAACATTGTTATTGTTACATCACAAAGTGTTCGTAAGCTACCACGAAGACGGATTAGTCATAGTCACTAATCGGCTGGCAAATGGTTTATTAAAAAAAAAACTTGCTTTGTAGTAAGAATAGTTTGACGAAAATAGTTGGCTATCAACAGCCTACTTGTCTCTGTGTCAGGATAACATTCGTCGTCGGAACCATTTCGCTTTCACGTGAATTGTTTTTACTTTCGTGCAGCTGTTTTCGTTCATGTGGGGCTGGCACCGGCACAGTTGTGTCCGGGAATGGTGTTTCGTTTTGCATATGTAGAGTCAGACTGCAGTGCTGTGGAAGTTGCATGTTTAGCACAGAATATTCGACAACATAGCAGTGCAAGTGTGTGATTGCATCTAGTGGTGCTTAGGTGTCTCTAGTGAATACTAACGCTAGGCCATATTTAACGATATTCAATTCCGTCGCCACGGGGAGGCTTTGGTGGGCTTAGCCCCAAAAACAAAGCTCCAATACCCGTAAATTGAAACATGAAAAACTGTAAATCAGTAGAGTTTTTGTCAATTTTTAGAACGTCAAGCAACCCTGAACAAACGTAACGCCCCCTATTGAAGACTTTCTGGCGACGGTCCTGACGATATTCACAAGCCTGTGTTGGGTTTGATAGGGTTTATCATAGCAAATCAATCTTCATTACAACGGAAAGTCACTATGCAGGAGAGACCTTTGTGTTGGCCCCCCTACTTTTTTCCTTGGCCACGCAGTGCCCCCCCCCACTTTTTTATGTTAGAATGGCCACTGGGCAATACCGTGCTTCATGCTGTCAGTTGTTTGCTAGGATGTCTGCCTGCAATATCAAATGATAATAATCAACCAAGCACACGTTATGCCTTGCTATGTCATGATTGTTCTAACGTACTGACCAATATAGGCCTTATTGCATTCATTCCAATACTAAGCCATGCTTGTTGTTAGAACCCTAGGCTAGTCTAGGGGCTAGGCTAACTGGTTTGAGAGCACACTAATAATTTTAGACTAAAGTTAAAGGTTTCATGCACAGCTTTATAGCTTTAGAAGTACTTTGGACTTTGATTCAGGAGAAGTTGGAACCACAAATCATGCACAATTGAAATTTCAGGAGGCAACACACCTGCTATGCCGAGGATGAGTTTGCGGAGTTAAACGACAAAAGTTTGCACCTGGAATTTTCAAACAGAGTTTATGTCATTTTTGGATAAGAACAAGAAATGAATGCCCAGTCATTTCTGATCTAGGCGTTCATATACCCTTAGCCTTTTGCACAACATATTTCTGTGAAGCGGCATTCTCAAAATTGATAATTATCAAGTCCAAAAATCGATCCTTTTTGAAAAATGTTGAGAATGTCCTTCGTCCTGAGTTGTCTTGTATTAATCTATGGGTGGATGATCTGTGTACAAATGATCAAGTGCATCCATTTCATTAGTTGTGCTTGATAGCTTCTATAAACTGAATTTATTTTTGTAAATATTTCTTCGCCTTACTGTTTCCATTACGTGGTAGTTTTGTGACTGTATAGCTACTTTCGTGGATTGTGTGCATTGGGATGATTTTGCCATAGACAAAAATGTCTCTTGAGATTTGCAATGGGATATTTACACGTATCATTAACATCTAGGTTGTCTATCCAGAGGTCGCATTGAAAAAACATTTAAAAATGGGTCGCAGAACAAAAAGTTTGAGAAGCCCTGTTCTAGACTGCACAGAAAAAAATTTGGTTGGGGGTTTCGGTGTTTTTGTGAGTGACATCATACGTGAAGAAGTTTTTTGGCCATTTTGGCTCATGTTACCTGGCTTAGGGCCCAGCAGCTAGACCAAAGTGGTTCGCTGAAGTTTTTATTGGAAGCTAAGCTAGAATCCGGTTCTGTTGAGCCCTTGATCGACCGTCTAGCGTTTCTGGTTTAAAAGTTATGGTTTTAAATAAACAAAATAATTAATTATCTAATTGGTGGATTAATTACTAATTTTTAGGCCAAAGTGGCCTAAACGTACTCCACTTATGACGTCACTCACAAAAAATCCGCACCCCCAGCAGGGGCGCACGCAGGAATTTTTTAAGGGGGGCTGAAATTTTGAGAAAAATATTTTGCTCTCACTAAAGTACAGGATACCTTATTTACTATAACATTTATGTCATATATGCTATTTCAATTTTAACACATCAACACTTTTCTTGACCAGGTCTCGCCGCGACGTCTGTTTTTCTTTGCCCGCTCTCCCCCGTTACCGTGATTTTGTTAATCTGTTAAAGTGCGATGCGATGTAGTGTGACACTTATCTGCAAAACTTTGACATTGTTTATGGAAGTTTGTAACATGCTCAGTATCCCGAGATATTGTTTTTAAAAGCACTTTTATGTTATATAGTAGCATTACTTCATACTACTTCCAGCAAATTCTGGTGTCTCAGTCGGCTATTATTTGTCACGAAATATTATCAGCAGTACTTTTCTCAACATCGCAGACAAGCAAAATTCACTGCAGTACCACTACAGATCGTAGAATTATCTCACAGCCATACTACATGGTTGCTGGTCGACACCAAATGCAAAATACCTTTGTTAAACCACCAAAACAGACTTGAAACAACAGTTTCTACACATACTCGTAAAAGGCAGCACAAGCGTTTGCGAATTGCTAGTGTATCATCTAACATATTCGAAGCAGTGGTAGCAAGCAAAGCTTAGCCGACATATCACTAACTTTACAGATAATTGCGCAAGTTACAGACAGATGCCGCCGTAGAAATTTTGAAATGAGAGAATGGTCAGGAACAGATGCTCTTCAGGAGGCTCTTGGAGCAACCCATCCATGCATGCTTATTTGGCCAACTAGATTAACAAGTATATGGTGGTCATAAGCACGTAACATCTCTCACTCTCTCTTACAAGCAAATCGTCACGGCAGACGGAATCGTGGCGATAGCACGAATACACCGGCGGACAGCTAATGTGTATAGTTTCTTAAGTGTTGGTCCTACCTATAGGGCCATGGGCAAAGTAGTTGCTTGTCGTACAATATTCATTTCAAATCTTTCGTTTTAGTAAAATAATTCCTTTCACAAATTTTATATATGCTAAAGCACGAAATGAGATCTGCAATTACTGCTGGCAACAAAGTCATTCATAATTTTTTCTCTGTCGATCTGACGGTCTTCGTGTATGGAAAGCAGTGCAAGTCCTGTCATTCGCTCATTTCCACTCGACGATCTTAGATAGGTTTTAAGACGTCTCATGGTGCTGAAACTGCGCTCACTTGTAGCAGTTGATACAGGAAGAGTGACTAAAACGGTGAGCAATATGTAGACATTCGGATAAATGTCAGCATGGCAAGCACAGAGTGCCTTGATGGCACTCGAAGGAGCAGTGCTAACATCTTCCTTCTTCCACTTATTTTCCCAACGCTGCACTTCAGAAACAACCGCTGCTCTGGGACCAATATCTTCCTGATGTATTTCCAGTAACCTTTCTAAATCTTGAGCAGTGTTTGGCGAAGCATCGCAATACTTAGGCATCAAGTCCCAAAGACTTAGGCACCAGTAGCGGACACAAGCTAATTTGGTGGGGGGATGTGCGATATCGATTTCCATTGAACCCAATGCTTCACAGGACCATGTTGTGTGTATCAATCACTTTCGCATATGTACATTTACGAGGAAACAAGTCTAATCTTGGTTTGGTTTAGTTAGAAGAAGCACGAGTGATACAACTGACCAAACTTTAATACAGCACCGCAACGGATCCAACAATCAAGGGGGGTATGCGATATCGATTTGCATTGAACCCAATGCTTCACAGGACCATATTGTGTGTATCAATCACTTTCGCATAAGTACATTTACGAGGAAACAAGTCTAATCTTGGTTTAGTTAAAAGAAGCACGAGTGATACAACTGACCAAACTTTAAAAAAGCACCGCTACGGATCCAACACGCAATGTGGCACGTAACAACGATCTGATGACGTAGTCACCGTCGGCGCAGGTACATCGAGGACTCGAGATAAACAGTTCACGTGACGACATTATACTCATTCTCATTGTTGGTTACGTTTGTTACAGCACACTTACTGGTGGCAGTAGCCAGCATAGTGTTGTTTGATTTGTATGTTGCAGCAAGTGAGGGTAGTCACTTCGATGAGGTTTAGATCGGTGCTCTTCAAATGGGGAACCTTACAGTTTTCAATAGTCGTTTGGAATAGTCTGCAACACTCACAGTAATTTGTGTGTAATATTTGTTCTTGCAGGTAATTTTGATGAAATAAAAACAAGAAGTGGGTTGATTCTGCTTATTTTGCAACCGAAATTAAGAGAACGGAAAGAAACAAACGATTCGTACTGAGTGAAAGCACGAAAGTAACAAAAACCGAAAGCGAGAAAGCACGATCATTCATGAGCTGCCGCAGAACTTTTTCCAGCAGGGAGGCAACGTCGATATTTTGTTTATCATTTTCAAATAGCTGACGATCAGTGTTCCCTCTAAGATAATTTTGCACTGAGCAAATATTTGTTTTAGTGAGCATGATTATTTTAGGGCTGAGTAAGTGGAGTTTTCAATGAATTACAAACTTTGTGAATTATATAATAAATATACAATCTTATCAAATTACGCACAAAATAACATTTAATTGAAATAGCTTCTTGTCTGCATGCTTTTCCATTGCTTTGGAATGTTGCAAGTGCGCGAGAATGAGATTTCACTGCGCAACAGTTCTGGTGGTCCTGAGTATTTGCGCACTCAGAGGGAACACTGCTGACGATGCAATACAAGTGGACGTTCACAAAACGCTTTATCCTTTCTACACTACACAGCAAATGCCCCGTGTTACGGTAACAATCACAAAAAACGCTTCGTTGGCAGCAATAGCCAGGTATATTAGTATTACGACAATTTACGCAGTAGGCTATCTGTAGATTTTCAACGCAGAACATTTCTTTCAAGTAAGCATTGCCATGATTTGTAAAGAAAGAAGCATTGGATTGCCATGGTTTTCAACGAAAATACAAATTATGACTTTATTTTACTCAGCAAGCAGGGCCGCACCCAGCTGATATATTCAACTGTAAATAGAACAAGGGATTTAACTTAGAAGCAAAGTAAATGTTGCTCAATACTGGTGGTGCTCCATGCGATATTGTCGCAAATTTAGGAACCACAGCCTAATAGGTCATATAACTGGCACAATAGTCAGTAAGAATTATTGTGAAGTATGTTCTTGCTCTACCATAGTTTAGCCTACGCATTGCATCTGTTTTTCACATGAAACACGCAAAGTCGAAACATTTCAAAAGATGCACCCACAATCGTAAACATATGAAACAAATTCCAAGACAAAGTTTGCAACTAAAAAAATTACTTATTTTTGCAATTCTTGCCTGTGAAAATGAAACCCAACGCACTTTAGGCAACAAGCATTAGCAAGAAAAGTGAATATATGCTTTGCCTTGGGTTAGCCTACGCACTGCACTCTCGATTTTTCGTTCACATGAAACGTGCAAAGTCAAAATACAATATTTGAAAAGAGCCACCCAGATTCGCAAAAATTGTGTGAATGTAAAACATTTTGCTTGTGTGATTTCGGGTAGTTTGCACAACAAATCCAAGGTTTTAGCAGACAAAGATGAGTAGGAAATATTGACAAACTTGCTATGTTTGCACACAACTTACACAACGTTCACGAGCATCATGAAAACTAGAAACACTTGCAAAATAGTCAATGACATGCGCGCAATTGAAAAATATTGCTTCTTTTTGCATTTGTTGGTCCCTGCTTTTGAATTACAACATACATTGGCGTTATCAGTAAGGAAAATGGTTACATGAGCACTGCTATGGCATAGCCTGCGCGTCTTCACATAAAGCATCCAAAGGCGAAACTCAGTATTTGAAAAAAGCCCAACAGACTTGTACAAAAAATGTGTGAAGATAAAAAGCATTTAAATTTTCCATTGTCATGTGCTTTGAACTTGACGTTTTGGAGACAAGAAACGCGAAGCTTTCTTTGCAGTAGATTAGCCTGCGTGGCTGAAATCAGAGCTGTTGCTTCTGCGTCGTCTCACAGCTCGGATTTTTTTTATTCAGGACTTTATTTCTTGATTTGTGGGCGCTTTCTGAAAAGCTTAGGTGTGTGATCAACATACATGTCATTTCGTGATCGGTACAACCAAATAGGTTTATACGTTTTGACGTCTCGGCAGTATTGAGAAAGAACTTTACTAAAATGACCTGTTCTGCATAAAAATAAATCAGAGATCATCAAGCAAATGCCATATGATGCAAGCACAACCGAATGGTATGATCCAGATCAACTATAAGAAAGGTCACTTCGACGAAATAAAAAACTCAATGTCGAAAAATATGAATGTCCTTCCATTGCACTGACTGCAATTGCACTGATTTGAAAATGATAAAAAAATTTCCTTTTAACAACTTGTGTTTATTAATTGCACTTCATTTCACGCAGTGCTTGCACACGAAAAACTCCATTTAGATTCAAAGAGACGTTGGTAAAACACACACATAGAAAAGCAAAAGGAAAGAAACTGCCCAGTTTGTGGAAAAAAGAGTTGATGACATTATTCGGAGTTCACTTTGGTCTTCCCAGCTCAGGGAAGTTCCAGAAATATTGCAGCAAAAACAAAAATGACATACAGTTTATTGGTAGTCTACTAACGCTTTTATGGAAATTTTTATTTAGTGATTAGCAAGCTATCTAATGTGAGTTTCAGCTTGAAGTAAGCAGCGCGCAGCTACCATTTCAACTATGCTTCGCATATTAGTTCTCCACAAAGTTAAGTGAACAGCATCATTTCGCGTTCTAATACAGCTTGAATGCATTGTTCATATACTGCATTTGCAATCTTCATAAGTATGCCAAAACAAAGATGCAAATTCTTCATTGAGTAGCAAGAGCTAATTTGTCAAATACGATTCTCAAACAACTAAATCGCTACATTTTCAGCCCAGGTGTACACTACCAAGGCCAAAGCTTGCGTGTATATTATGGCCTTGCGTTCAATATGATTGAAAACCAGGGAATTTTTGTATTTGTATTCTGCATATTCAATATGGATTAAAAATTTACTTCAGTGCAACCAGCAACATTTTATATTCGGAATCCACGCTTTAAAACCAGCTCTTCGATTTCAAAGCGTTCGATATGACGGGCATAAACGCAAAGCATATTCTCTGTTTTAGCCTTGAGAGATGCCACAGTGTCTGCGTACTGGTAGTTGTTGGGCAAAAGTGACTATAGATTTCAAACCGTTCCACGCAATTGTGATGATGTAGGCACAACTGAAAGACGTGAATGGGACCAACTCTCTAAAAGAATCACTTATTGTCTTAGATCAACAAAAATAGCAAAATTTCAATGCCGAAAATGTATCAATGTACTGCGATTGCAATGAATGGTGGCGAATAGAGAAACAAGTTCGGCCATAGCTGTTTTTACTGGATTTTCGCTGTGTG
>Ga0210059_1010803_pt1 | contig 14063 bp, 15 predicted proteins | sample Ectturendosymbi2_FD_188042 | JGI IMG/M metagenome (GOLD analysis project Ga0210059, IMG submission 188042) | Ecteinascidia turbinata endosymbiont from Florida, USA - Sample 2 (SPAdes) (version 2) | ecosystem: Host-associated > Tunicates > Ascidians > Unclassified | place: Key West, Florida... | reverse complement strand
TCGTAAGGGACAGAGATCTCCCAGGGATTGTACGTGCATGGCTGATAGACGTTACGCTCAATAAGATTTCCTTTTCAAACACATTGTTTCCGTACAAACAATGGGATCGTCGCCAGAAACCGTCTCAGATAGGGGTTGGTGGTTGATCCACGTAACCGCATCCTGGAACAACGAAGATCGCTGTCCCTGGGTTTGTGTGAATTTGCGTCAGATAAATTTCACTGGATCATCTTTAACCTGCGCAGTTTCGCTGTCAAGTAAGAGTCAGACCTCTCTAGTTGCCGTGGAAACTGGCACTCCTCCGATAGATACATGTCGTATTTTCAATTAGTCTTGCTTGCCGGACTACATTTATATGTGCGCGTGTGTGGCGGAACCTCTGCGAGATAATATGATGATTCGTTCGATAAAATTCTAAAGCGGGAAGAGTTACAGCCGCTGAGTTGACTAGTCATCAGCTGACCGCACTTCGCCTTTCCCAGAGTGTCCCAATGAAAGGCCAACATGTTGGGGTAGGCGCAGGTAAAGGGGCTGCCAGAGTGGAGAACGACTTGCCTATCCATTCCCATTGCTAGACCGATTGCCTTGCATGCTGAAGAGCTCTGTCCTCCTCTGAAGGAAACTGTTTGATCCAGGGGGCCTGGTCAAGTCTCACCAATCCTGGCTAAAATGGACCTAGGAGTAATGACGATACGACAACAACAATGAGTCTATGAATGGACAGAAAATAACAGCGTTGCCTAAAAAATCTACTATTTAGCCATCAAGTTATGCAGTGACCTGTAGTGACAGCCAAGTCATGAGTCATGACCATTACACGAACCTTCAACTAGTCCTGGGGCTTAATTGTAGAAGTTCTGCCGTTTTCCAGAGACTGGAATGCCCATTAAATATCGTTATATTCGTAGACCTTGTCTCAAACCGTTGCATTTTTGCGGCATTTTTTCGTTTATTTGCTCAAATCAAGCACTTACTTATATTGTGCGTCGAGCTGATTGCTTCTTCTTTAGAAAAGAGTTACAAACTTCTGCAGGCAAGACTTCCCCTGCATTGATTTGCGCCCTGCATGCGGACCTCTGGCCAAAAATCGTGTGTTTTCTTGGAAAGGGCTTCCCGTTCAAACTGAGTAAACGATTGTCGCTAAGTTCGAAAAGCAATTGGGTAGCTCGTACGTTTGCGAAGTCACGTGACTGATAAAAGACTTATGCAGGTGAACGTCGTAACGCAGCACATCGCTTGTGTAGGTTGTTAATCGGCTGCACAACAAGAATAGATTGTAAATTGAATTCCTCACAATGTGCAGTAACTTCATGTGTGAGCTCCGGTCGCTGTCGCGCGAGTTAGTTCGTGTAACTTCACCAATGAGAGTTCTTGCGGTAGATCTTTGAGCTTTCAAGCTTTTGTGTGCTGTTGTTAGTTGAACAAAAAATGGTATCTTGTTTTGTTTGTGTGGCAATCCGCCCTGCAGGCTTTATGGGCATGTTGGCCCCTCCCGGCCACACTTGTTGCTCCCAACAGAACTAGAGACTGTTGTGTGATGCTCAATGCTTTGTAAGGTGTTATGAGAGACCGAGACGGTCTCTGAAATTTTTCCAACAGTGTCTCAAAATACAGCAGAATCTCGCTGCACAACCACCACCAAAATACACTAAAACATCGCTTTATGGCCAACTCGTTATTCAGATGAAATAGTTGTGGTTTTTCAAAACGGCCACCAAAGTCAAACCCCCCAAAAAAACTGATGCTGACCACAGGGGCTGACTCACGTGAAATTCTATCACGTATATTATACACGGTTTTCAGTCGAGTGGCTTTGATTCTTAAAATAAACATTCCATTCGTGAGAACCCAGGATTTCATCAGTTTCGACTGCAGGAAAGCAGCCCGGCTAACGTATGTGTATGTGTTTTTGTGGTGATTGGCGGGAAACAGTAGCAGGCTGCGGTGCGTTGGTCGATTGTGCGATCGATCAACGCGCGGCGCTGCTTTGTCATGCGAGATGATTATGAGCGAAGAAAGGCGGTCGCTCGTCTTATTGTTGCTCGATATTTGCCAGGTTTCACTTGCACGCAACTTGTTTGCTGGCCAGGACCACCTTGCAGATATTGATTGTGTCGCGTTGAAATGATGCACTCTGTTGTTGCGGGCCATGCCAATTAAATTGCAAGTTGCCGCACGTCGCTAGTATTTGACATTGCATGAGCGGAGCAAGAAAAAGCAAAAAACGTAGTTAATTGCCTTCGCTTTGCTCTTGGGTAGTTTAAAACAATATCTATTCTGGGCTGCAAAGTTCTTAATGTTATCAGCGCGTGAGGAAATGATGTCAGTTGCATGACTGCTTGTACGACGGTGACGTGATTTTCTTGCATTTGCAGCAGCATGTTCCGTTCCGCTCGCATACAAGGCTTGGACGTCTATGAAGGATTGTTGTTGTTTGGTCGCGATCATTATTACATCATAGACGGATTCACAATGCTGAAAAGTAGAGAAATACGGGACATTTCCTCACTGCCTGGAGAGTGAGTCTCGATCTGGTTTACTTCATTTTACTTCGCATGCTTTGGCGTGTCAGTGAACCTTGAGAAAATCTTGTGAAAATTGCCACTGCTTTTACCTTTTTGTAGCGTCTCACTGCTTTGTGCATAGATCGAACATGCCTGCCACTGTGACTCTCCAGTCTTTCACAGACCTAATTGTGCCACTCACTGAGATCTGGTTAAAAAGTTCTGCTTGCAGCACCTCGCCTGTAGACGGGCTTGTGTCTCGCATTGAAGCGGGTTCGTTTTGGTGGGGGATGTTTTCTCTGAATTGCGAGACAGTGCTGTTGCAACCTCTCCGGTGGTGTTGCGTTGATTGTGTGATTCACCACGAACGGGATGTGCGTGAAGAATAACACCATAATAAATGTAGCGCGAGCAAGCAATAGTAAGAGAGATTGCGAGCATGATCTCTATTGTTGCTTGCTGCCACGGTGCGAAGCTTTGCGCACATGCCGCTCGGGATTTCCGATCGCAACAGTGCCATCGCAGATTTGTTTGAGACACTGAGCTGTGGCTTATAGCTGTCGCTCAATAATTGGGTTTAGCTGTGCTTGGTGCCACGGCATTTAAATACGATTTGCCGACACATCCACATGTGATGTTCACAATTGCCTTTTTCTAGTTAGTGGCAAAAGAACGCTTCAGCGTGAAATGGAGCGTAATCCAGCAATTGCGAGACGGCCCAAGTTACACTACATTTTCCTCTCAAGAGTTGATGACAGGGTTGCTTGTCATTCTTATTTAGGTCTGGTGGTGAAAAGTACCGCAGCCATCAATCAATTACTTGTCAGGCGTCAGTCTGGGGGTAATTGGTATTCGGGGCCGAAACCAAAATACACCTCGACGGTAGTCGGAAAACGAAACGTCATAAAATTTTATTGAATTGCCGTTTGTGGCTTAAAACAGGGTTTCTCAACCTGTGGGCCATGGCCCACTGTTGGGCCACGGAAGAATTTTTCACTGGCCACGACTTTGTCTTATTGAAATAGAGTACGTTTTGCAAGATGACTCTCGAAAACAGGGGTTCATGTTGCCATGAAACAAAACCTAGCAGTTTTTAATGTAGAAGATGACTTGATCTGTGCATTGTCATGTACTGAGCCTCGAATATCTTTGCTTTCTAACAACAAACAAGCTGCATTGATTGTAGGGCACATGTGTTGTTAAATTTGTTTTTAGTTGTTTAATTCCTGCGGTATTCATGTGCAACAGTTGTCGCGTTGGAGAAGTTGTACAGTCGGTGGGCCATGGACTCTCTGTTTACTAATTGGGCCACATGCTTGGAAAGGTTGGAAACCCCTGGCTCAAGCGATAGGTGGGGAGGTTACTGCAAACTGCTAAACTATGCCATCACAAAAGTATGCTTTAGGTATGATCACACCCCTCACTCACCTGTTAATTGACCCCTGATGTTTTTTGCACCCAGACACGAACCTATTATCCCTTCTGCGTCGCGCTCAGCCCATGAACATGACGTGGCAAGCGGTGATTCGTCAGCTAATCGAATGTGCAGTAAGTTCGCTTATGACGACATACGTGAGGTCCACAAGCGGAGGTATCTGCTCCAGGTGAGGTGAAGTTTGTTGAGCAGGAACACAATTGGCGTGGTTGTAGTTTACTCTGAACCTTATCGTTCTGGTTGTACCGATGCGCTGATTGTACTATGCTTATGTATATGGTGAAGGGTTTTCGAACTCTTCGAGTTGCTGTTGGACGTGGTCGATTATAAACTGTTATTGTATGGTTTTGGCTTGAGATGAACTTTTTGAACAACGCGTTCCTGTGTCTTCGAACACATGCGTCTTGTGTTTGGAAACATTGTCCTCTGTCCTGTTAGTTTTTGACTTGTTGGAGTCACTGGCGCGTCGTCGAAATGACGACGCAGTGGACTTGTCTTTATGAGTACTTTCGTTGACGGACCATTCACATGTGGACTTGATCAACAGAATATCGCGTTGGAAATCTTCCACAAGGATGGAAGAAATTATTTGATGGTCTTTCCGCAAGGGACACGGCCAAAGGTTTACAACAAGTAAGACCTTCTTCTTGATTGATTATAGTTTCCGACACAAGGTCACGCCTGACTGAGCACTGAGTGCATGCCAGTAATCGAGTTCCACAGCCACTACGTATGTGAAACGGACCGTAGCGAATGGAAGGCTGGTGCAGCTGTTTCGCAATCTTGAAACAGAAACTATTGTTTCATGTTCAGGTTTTTGTCCTACGCTACCGATTTGTCCGACGGGGGCAAGGACTCCATATCGGGCCAGCGAAGTGGCCTCAACGTTGAGCAGGGCCCAACGTTGCTAAGCAACATTATCGGCGAAAGAACAGTGACCAGTAGATGGGAGGTGATGACGTTGCATGTGCTTGTTTTTTTTTTCTTTGCACGAGTTGCTGAGGCTTTGCTTTGATTTCACAACTGTATGAGCAGTAAACAATTATCCTTTTAATGTGAGTTTGTTTCAACGATTTCGTATGGATCTGCATAGAGCTGCAAAAGATGTCAGATGAATTGCAGTAATTACAGTCCTTTCCCATTCAAGCAGTAAAGCATTCATGTGTGATGCCTTGTGCATTGTCGTGTCATAATCGCTTTAACAATCATTTTCGTATTTTTCAAATTAGTGCTTCACATGTGACGTATGTTTCTGAGGGTGGTTCAAGGTCAAGCACCAGCTGGAACCATCCGTGATTGCCTTTCCGTTATATCTCCTGGTTATGTAGTGAAGAAATCGTTGTTTTAATCATGAATTTCAACGATTTAACGTTCACTTGGCGATTATAATCACGGCTGTATCGCCACGTTCGTTTCCGGCTGTTCACGGCTGTATCGCCACGTTCGTTTTGTAAACAAGTCACGCCACGTTCGTTTTGTAAACACTGCTCGTGTATGACGTCAGCAATAGCGTCTTTGTGTGTCGTTTAAAACGAAATGCTGTAATGCTTCGTTTCAGAGAGGCGAAATCAGCAATTTCCAATACTTAATGCACCTCAACACACTGGCTGGCAGGTCTTACAACGATCTGATGCAGTATCCCGTGTTTCCTTGGGTCATATCCGACTACACGTCCACGGTGAGTGTCAACAACCAGTTGCTGCTGTGTTTGAATAATATCATCCCGTTGGCAACAAACCTGCCAGTTGCCAAATTGTGTGTTTTTGTTGCTAGGCAGGTGTTCAGTTCATTCTTTTCGCATTTTCGGCCAAAAACATTTTCCTGTTGTCTGCACTTTCTCTCACTGTCTGCACTGTACACATATATCGCCTCTGAAGTCGATCATAAACATTCGGGCAAGAGTTACAAAGAAAGTTTGCCACAGGAACTCGATTTGACCAATCCGGCCACCTTTCGCGACTTCAGCAAGCCGATGGGAGCGCAGTCTGCTTCGAGACTAGACCAGTACAAGAAGCGATACAAAGACTGGGAGGAACTAGGAGGTACTAAATAACTTTTTTTAGTGTTCGCAAACTGTGACGTGAAAAAGTGCAATAACGTGCGTGGTCTGCTTGCAGCAATTGAAACCCCCCCGTATCATTACGGAACGCATTACTCTTCAGCGATGATTGTGTCGTCATACTTGGTGAGAATGGAGCCATTCACGCAGCATTTCCTCCGATTGCAAGTAAGTTGCTGCTTTGTAATAAGACGATTTCGTTGTTGGAGCAATGAAATATCTGGCAGTGTTTTTCAACAAAGCAGTACCGTCGTTTCCCTACTTCTGTTGCATCTGACAAGTTGGCGTGAGGTGTGCATTCCCACTGAGGTTATTCCAGCCTTGCCTCGATAATAATAAATGTGCCCGTACGTACCCAGGGTGGCCACTTCGACCTGGCCGACAGGATGTTTCACAGCATTAAGGACAGTTGGACATCAGCGAGCCAGAAGAACATGGCCGACATCAAGGAGCTCATTCCAGAGTTCTTCTACCTTCCAGAATTTTTGCTCAACACAAACAGATTCGAACTCGGTGAGTGTAAGCGATGATGCGTGACGTGACGTCTTGCTGACGGCTGCAAATCATTCAAGCGTGAACGTGTGCGCTGATGCAGGTCAGAAACAGAACGGAGTGATGCTTGATGACGTGGTGCTTCCTGAATGGGCCAAGGGCGATCCGCATGAATTCATCCGCGCCCACCGCGAGGCGTTGGAATGCGATCACGTGTCAGCCCATCTCCACGAATGGATCGATCTCATATTCGGGTGAGTGGCTGTTTGGGTCCGGAGGAATCAGGGTTCAGTTTGCTACGATTACTACAAACTGTTCGGTTCATTGAACGCGGTGGACACGTTATTTGCGACAACGCGAATTCCCCCAATAGAAGTTTGTTATGGCGGGAATTCCCCCAATAGGAGAGTTTCGTTGCAGTTGAACAAAGATGCGTCTCGAAATCTTACAACGGTTACGGGTAACGTACACGTTTACCACACGCACAATGATTGCGCCATTTTTTCGCAGATACAAACAAAAGGGCGAAGCAGCTTTGGAATCCCACAACGTTTTCCACCATTTGTTCTATGAGGGAGAAGTTGACATTTATTCCATAAAGGACCCCCTGAAGAGGAACGCGACCATTGGCTTCATCAACAACTTTGGCCAGGTCAGCTGTTCAAAGCACCAGTTGATATATATCGTTGAAAAATGGCTGAAATATTATTTCTGAGTCGGATCTTGCAGATTCCTAAGCAACTTTTCAAGAAACCCCACCCTCAGAAGAAAGGCAGGTGGTTGAAAGGGGCCGAGCCTGGGGCTGCCGCAGACGACAGGGTCTTCTATCGCAACCTGGACAACCTGAAGCAGTCCTCTGCCCCGGTCAAAGGTCAGTTGCGTGGGTATTTGTTTGTGATGTCATTCGTGACGCAGCCAACCTTCTCTGTGTGCCTTGTCTGGCAGAGATCAGCGGCCGTGTGGGCCTGATAGCGGCCAGCGAACGAGGGGTGCTTGTGACGGAGCACGGCAAGCTTCTTATCCCCCCCCAGAACACGCGGTACTTGTCGTGGAGGAATGACGACCTGAGTGTGCGAGTCGGTTACTATGAGAGCGAGAAGGCGTTGCAGGTGTGTGTGCGGTTGAAGGCGTGCGGCGGGTGCTAGCGCATGATGCTCGATAAGTATGTTACGTCATGATAAGACTGCGGCAGAAAGTGACGCATCTGATTTTAAGTCATTTTCAAGACGTTCGATTTGAGTAAGAGCTGATGATGCCTGCCTTGTAGGCGAAATATATACTCTGTAAGATCTTTAGTGTCTGATTGTTTGCTGGGAAAGATTCCTTTCGATGGACAGTGTTTAAACTTAAATCTGCGCCAACCTTGCTTGTTGGTTTCCGAAGTCATGATGCAAAGTGTGATTCGCAAGAAAAGATCTCATCGGACGTTTTTTCTTGATCCAATAAAGTTTAATTTTGGTGAAAAACCTGCCGATTTCTCAGATCTTCGAAAATCTCGCTTGCGGCGAGCTGGTGTGCGCTTGCATGGCAACGGAGACGCTGCTAGTAACGGGGGACCAGAACACTGTGGTCCGAGTGTGGGCCATACCCGCTGCCAAGGACAGAAACAAGTCCATGACCTTGGTCAAGGTAACAAGGATTGTGACGAAACACTCGTTTGTTATGTCGTCACCGGAGCGAACGATGACGTGCTTTTCGTTTATTCAGGCGCTGTACGGACACACGAAACCTGTGACGAGCGTCTGCGCATGCGCGTCGTACGGGGTCATTGTGTCGGGATCAGAGGATGGGTCGTGCATCCTGTGGGACCTCAACCATCTCGCATTCATCCGACAGCTCTTCATGAAAGACGCCCCGGCCATAACTCTGATAACTATCAACGAGAAAACGGTAGGTGGGAGGGAACAGGAAGTTGCTTTGCGACTTTACTCCTTTTTTCACTCCGCACTACTGGATAAAGTCATTTCGAAAGCTTCTGGGCAGTAATTTACGCTTGTAATCTTGTAACAATTATACAACGAACATGTTTTCCGAGCAGATGAAATATAATGCACGTCACGTGTAGCGTGCGTAGCAACTGGTTCGTTGCTGTGAAACGGCCCCCCCTGTTGGATGCGGTTCTCGCACCAGCGCCTTGGTTGAAGATACTGAACACAGAGGTGTGTATATTTGTCCAGGGCAACATCGTGACGTGCGCTGGCACCAATGTGTGTCTGTGGTCTATCAATGGTCAGTTGCTCGCTTACGCAAGCGCCCTGTCGTCGAACGCACGTCATCAGCAAATTACGTCACTGGCCATGTCATGCTTGAACGAATGGGACCCGGACGCCGTGATCGCCACTGGCCACGCCGACGGCCATGTCCGCGTGAGTGGATGTGTTTACTTTGATTGCACGCTTCTGATTGGCTGGAAACGCCCAGAATGGCAGCCAATCATGTTTGTTTGGTATAATCGCACTGAAGTGTTTCTCCTTACCTTTCATTTTACGTCACAATAGGAGTATCCAGGACAGCAGCAGAGTGTGTTTCGTTGTCGTGTGTTTTCGCAACTGATCACTTCTGTTTCCGGGCCGTGTTTCTAATCAGAAATGTTTTCCGGGTTCATGACCCGTCATGGGGTCAAAACATCGTGGCGGTTAAACTGCGTGTCTTTTTCAATGCAACGCGACTTTGCTTCTGTGAGTTGCCCGATAGCACTTGGTATCAACCTGGCGTGAGACAAGTCACAGTTTGCACAAAAATCTAGCACTGGCATTGGAAATAATCCGACTTTTTTAAAATATAGTTTTGGAGTTTGGAGCATGTGCAAGTTCCTGAAGGTACTGATCATCAAGAAGACCTCTTCCTTTCGGGGAAAAACCCAGAAGAAGTGAGTTGACGTCATCTCGTGGGACGTGATTTCTTTGCACTTTTCGCGAGGTTACAACTTCCTATACTTGTCAGTACTTCTGTGTACCTTGCTTGGCGCAACCGAGCAGACGTCTGTCCACAGGAAACAGCGCAGCACCTCAGGTCCGTAACCGGGTTTAAAAGTTTAGGGGGGAAAATACATTTTTAGGGGGAAATATTTTCATTTTTATCACATGTTTAAAAGAGATTTCTTATTAAGCACAATATTTGGGGGCACTGTCCCGAATCCCCCCCCATACCATCAGAACTGCAGCAGCTTGGTTAGAGGTTTTACTGGATGCAAACGCTGTGAACTCGGGACAGCAGCTGTCATGGAAACAACCGTTGGCGCCCGGTGATTGGTTGAACCACCTGTGCTCACACGTCTTCAAACAAAGCAATTTCAGGCCACATGCTGTTTGTTTCGGTGTAGGTCGGCTCATCTGCGGCCAAGTCCCTCCTCAATCACTGCCGTGCTGGTGTGGCTGTTGAAGATACGCTCTCTGTGACGTCACTCGGATCGCTGCGGGAACTTCCCTGGAGTGACGTGGCAAAGGTAGAGGTGGCCAATGAAGCAGTGAATTCGAATGTTGACGCTGAAATGAAGTCCGGTCCAGATGGTCCGGAAAAGCGCCGTTTGGCTCCAGGTATGGTGCACCACGTAGCGGATAAGTCTGTATAAAAAGTATAGCCACAAGAGTGGAGTAGCGAGTTGAATCATGTCCACACATGCTTACAACACGACTATGATGTTTACGATATTTAAGCGATTAAGTTCTCTTCAGTCTGCCGGTTAAAGTTCTTGTATTTTACTTTCAGGACGAAATATTTGTTCATACAGTTAGTGAAGGCACGCTGGTTAGATGTTCATTTGATTCACATTTCACTCTTCAAAATAATCAGGAATGGTCAGATTTCGTTCCAACATCTGAGGATATTGTTTTTCATCGTAGGTTTCAGGTGGAAGAGACAGTTGGTGCTGAAGGGGAAGATAGAACTCCCCCGGGTCACCGGCGGTACTGGCCGCGCTACTTGCCCACAAGCAACCAGCATAGCAATGTCAAAGTAAGTGCTCGAGCTTATACAGGGCGTCCCAGAAGCCGCGCACCATATAATAAGTTTTTTTTTTGTGTGTTTCAGATTTAATTAGGTATGGGTGAAAAACTAACAATACAAGAAATACTTAAATTGGAAAATTGCTATTTATATGTATTTTCATAAAAATCTGCATGGTGCGCGATTTCTGGGACGCCTGTATAACATCCATGCGAAAATGTCAGAGAATAGCTAAATTGCATTGTTGCGTAATAAACATAGTCGCATCGTCTTCGAAGTGTCTCCTTTTCAAGTTATCAGTGTTGTTGTTATTGTGTGTATAAAATCTGTTACAATGACCTGGAAAGTGTTTGTTTGCTGTCGCGTAATTTGTTTTGAGATTGTGCCCTCGGGGCGTAGAGTGGGGGTGTCTGTTTGCTGCTGTAGGCAAGACCAAAACCAAAAAAAGCACTGCAGAAAAACAAAAAAGTAACGAAAAGTGGACAACAAAGATGCGGTTTCCCAAAACAAGACCCACGACTCAAACACCGAGAATAGAACAAGCAGTTGAAACACTTCGTAACACCAGGATGCGAAACGTGGAGTTGTACTTTTCTGTCTCTCAACAATATAAAATGCATCAACGACACACTGTAGGTGCATGCCTCTGTCCTTCACCATCGACAATCTGCAGGTCTTGACAGGAATCCAACCCTGTTGTGCTTCGTCACAGAAGAGCAACACAGTCTCTTGCATGCCACACTTTGGTGTCTGGACACCTGCTGCACTCACCAGTCGCCTTCAGGTTACCGGTCTGCTCTTCGTCCTACTGTGGAGTGCTGTGGGTCTTCTATGGCACACAGGGTGGAACAAGCTGTGCATTATTTTGAATATATTTCCTGTCCAACAGTAAAAGGGAGAGTGGACACTGACTCATCATCAACACAACTTTGCCTCTGATTCGATTTGCGCTGCGCACGCATCCAGTTTGTCTCCAGCCCGGATTCATCGCCATAAACCACCAGACCTTCTACATAGAATATTCAAGTTCTTGTAAATCCTACCCACAAGATGGGTTGTGGTGACGCATCAGATTGGATTCCGTTCTGTCGCGAGAATGAAGTTGTGTTCGAAAGTGCAGTTTATAATGCAGCATTCACTTCAACACTGATGCCGTCACCATCCGCTGTAGAATGCATCCAGATCAGGGGTTTTTAATTTGGTGTACGGGGACCACGTCTTAGAGGCCAATGAATGTGTTTTAGGGTGCTCGTCAACCAAAATGTAATCAAGAAAATTCGCTAATTTTTACCCGCCCATTTGGGCCATTATGCAACTTAATCAGTGAAAGGAAAGGGGTCTACGGCCCCAAAAAGTTCGAGAACCAATGATGTAGATCAAAAGGCAAGGTCGAAATGCTTGTTTTTCTTTCTTTCAGAGATCATCAGAAACTGTACGTTGGCGATGATCATGGCCGCACGTTCTGCTGGACATGCGCTTGATGAACTTACCCCGAAATCACTTGTAGCTTGTCTGTGCAATATCCGATGTCAGCAGCGGCGATGGTGGAGTCAGTGGCTCGCCGTGTGTCAGTTATTCATCTCTAGTCGAATGCAGTTGACCTTTGCCCTTCCTGCGTTTCTTTTTTCCTTTTTTTTCTCTTTTTTTGTAGCAAGTGAACCGCTCGATGTTGCTTTAGTGTTATGCAATTATTATTCTCGTTGCTTTTATTTATTGTAGCTTCTAATCCTCGTCACCTGCGCTCGCCGAAAGCATGACCTTCCGCTTCATTTTTTTGTATTCATCCGCTCGACATGTCGACGTTAATTGTTTGTAATAAAAAAAACCGCTTGCCTATGGTACAGGAACTATGCTCGAGCGGCTGTGACGTTAGGATAATCTTAAAATGCATTTTTCAAACATGCGGTGTTTTCATGCAAACTTCATTAATTTTGATGAGCAGGCAATTAGCGTGTAAGTTTCAAATATCGGATCACTGAACGGTAGTACCTTTCAGCATGAAATCTTTTCTAACCTCTATAGCTTCGTCCTAACGGGTCATGAAAGCACACCACTGAAGCTGCACTTGCGGCCTGTCCAGCCTCCAGCTCGGTGCAAATCGTCAAACATATGCAGATTCAACAGCGTTTGTTGATGTGGTCCATGAAACCAGGGCTGTGGAGACGGAGCCTAAAATTTGGATTCCGGTTCCACAGACAGTTGGTCGGGCAAGCGAGTGGTACAAAAAATACAATAGTTTTCAGTGGACCGATCATTCTGGAGCCGAAGCCAAAAACTTGTGGATGTTGGAGCCGGAACCTGAAACTTGAGTTCCGGCTCCACAACCCTCCTCAAAATGCTTCCTCCCACCGAGCGTCAGCCGCAGGGGAAGCCACCCTTACCACGTGACCAAGTTGTTTCAGGACGTCGAAGTGACGACGGTACGGTGTCCATCCGTCACAGGCTGGTAGTGGCGTAACTAGAGGTTTCAAAGAGCCAGGGTGGAAACTTAACTGAAGCGAGCCCACTGGTCACTGTTGAAGGTCCATTAGCCAAGACTCGAAAAAAAACAGTAATGATCGGGAAATGTGGATGGCTATATCTAAATCACCGAAAAATACTCCGAAAAAATATAACCTACTGAAAATTGAAAGAGCTTTGAATCCGAAATATAAGCCAGGTGAGGGCAGGTTTTTACATTTAGCTTACCGCACCCCTTTCCCCGTCAGTTAAGCCACTGCAGACTGATAGCACTGAGACGTAGATGGCGTCATCAACGGCCATCTTGCTGCGCGTAGAAAGGTTGCGATTAGCAATGACGCGCTTAGTTTCCCGAATGAAGCGGACGCTAGATACACGACGTTGAATCTCTGCAGTCAATTAATTGATCAGTGAGGTCAAGTTGATATGCACTGTTGAAGGTTCGGGCGGAGACGAATCTGATGGCGAGGAAAAGGACTTCCGTTTTTGGAATTACGACCAGTCCTGTACAGGAGTGTAGCCAGAAATTTTAATAGGTGGAGGGCAAACAACAACCAAGTCTCAACTCTCAACCAGTGGCGGATCCAGACAGGCACTTTGGCCAAATGCTCTCCGAAACGTCTGTGGCGGCCTTAAAGTGGAAACATTTAAAATACTCTTAAACCAGATCCTTAAAAATTTCAGTCGCATTCCATGTGGTGTTACTCATGGATACTCTGGTCTCACCTAACCTAGGGTTGCCATTCGTCAGGTTTTTCCCGGACATGTCCGGGATTTTAGTGGCCAAATATGCGTCAGGGAAAAATGTTAAAAAGTGCTTCAATGTCCGGGATTTTGGAATAATGTCTTTTATGAAATCCAACAACGTTTTCACAGTAAGAATTACTAAGTGCTAAAGATTAAAGTTTGTAATTTTTTTACTATTAAAAATGGCTAAGCAAAAATGTAAATCTACTGGCGAGATGACGGCAATACATCCATGTTTTCAGGAAGGTGGAAATGGATGGGAAGCAGAATGCTTAGTTTGTAAACCAGGAACACGCATCTCGGTTTCATACATGGTATCGCGGATTTAAAATCACATCTCATTTCTGATAAACATTGCAAAGCAGTAAGTGGAGCTTCCTGATCAAGTAAAGTGACAAATTATTTTGCCACAACGAGATGT
>Ga0210059_1010802_pt1 | contig 14063 bp, 11 predicted proteins | sample Ectturendosymbi2_FD_188042 | JGI IMG/M metagenome (GOLD analysis project Ga0210059, IMG submission 188042) | Ecteinascidia turbinata endosymbiont from Florida, USA - Sample 2 (SPAdes) (version 2) | ecosystem: Host-associated > Tunicates > Ascidians > Unclassified | place: Key West, Florida... | reverse complement strand
TAATCAGCGAAAACATAACTTTTACAAACGATGACGTCATGAATTACGTCATAGGGGCCCTCCACTAAAAATTGCCCCGGGCCCCCTACCCTTTAATCCGGCTCTGTTGACAGGCCTCATGTTTGCTCTTTCGGTAATAATGTTTTGATAACTGAAAGATAGGATTGATTCTGATTTCCTGCAAATTTTTCTTACATTTGCATTTCATTACGACATCTCTAAATAATCGCCGTCAATTTAATGACAATGATTTACGACTCAATTCTTTTTGTTAAGCTGGTTCAAAAAAATTTTAGTTGGAAATTACGAGCCTCTTATGGGTATTTACGGGAAAATATTTATAATTAATTTGCACAATCTGCAAATGCTGTTCATGTTGTGAATTAAAAATAAATTTTCAGAATGTCTAACCCCTGCACAAACATGAAGGCCCCCAATGGAAGACTTTCTGGCAACGGTTCTGCCCAAGCCCGCAGACACGGTGGGGCATTTGGGGACAGTTACCCCCAGATTTTTTTCGTGCCCCCAAAATTTTGTTGTCCTCAGAAAAATTTGTTTCAAACATATGATAAATATTAAAATATTTTCCCCATAAAATGTATTTTTCCCCCCCAAACCTTAAAACCTTACTGCGGGCCTGGTTCTGCCAAAATTGTGTCTGCAATTAAAATATTTTGAAGGCCATTCGGCTTCGAGATGTAGCATAACATCGAAAACGTTTTTTATAAATCACCAGTAGGGGGGCCCTTGTAAAGATTTTGGGGGGCAGAGCTGGGCTGATACGGCATTGCACACGGTGGCGAGTGGGACCCCTTCAGCTAAATTTTGACCCCCCTGGATCAAACCTCTATTTACGCCACTGCCTACCCTACACCAACTTCGCTCTTACCCCATTCAGGGAAACAACTGGTGTTGCTGTTTACACTTTTTAGGGGAAACAATACACCGACAGTTTTTTTACAATTAAACAAATGTATAGAAGAAGACTTACTTTTTGTCTGAACACGAGGTTGTAAATGTTACGAGTAAACATGCTGGATGCCGATAGAATACTGGAATCAGCAGAAGACATGACTGCAGCTGAAACAGCTCCAAGGCCAATGAAGGACACAGCCACAGGTGTAAGGTTTTGCAGAACAATCGGAAGAATCATGGACGCTTCGCCTTTTTCCGCAGGAGTTGTGTTTCCATACGACGTCGCGTTCCAATCTACATGCATGGCATACTGTTTAATGCTTTTATTAATTTGGAAACCCATTTACAGCATTAATGGGGAATAGTCTGGATAGCAACCCATTAATGACTGGCTAACCAAAAACGAGATGGTACAAAACCAATAGCAAAATAGAGCACTGATGGTAATTAGTTTGAGATGCAGCATAAGAGCGAATGTGCTTCTTCTAAAGCAAGCAAACCACTGATTTTGCTTGCAGTCAGGGCCGGACCTTAACCGATTGGACCTATTGCTTCAAATCGGGCTCCGCGTCAAGGGGTCCTGCGCTACGCCTACCACTAGCATGCGCCAACTTACTATTTCAATTGAAGCTGCTTGTGTAGTGCCGGGGTGGGGCCCACAGTGTTTTTAAACGTGGGGCCTTTTGTTGCCTATTGTTATGAACTGATGAGGAAAGCTTCCGCCTACGAGTTGTAAAAACCTAAGATGGGATAATGAGTTGTATGGTACTTTAGCTCGTGAGTCAGGCTTTGGTAAGTTTCTGGGTTGAAAACCCCCACTCTTTCCAAACGTGTGCCTCCGTGTGGTGAATAAATGCCCAACGGAATAGCTGATAGATCGTCAAGAAAACGACCGACTACGAAAATCAGAATGTCACCTTCAGCTATCTCGTACTATGGGTGTTTATCTAAATATTTGCAGTAAACAAGGTAACCCCAGTCTATGTCCTGCGGATAGCTTGGACCAACTCGCTTTCCCTCTTCTAAGTTCATAAGTGAGCAACGGGACTGAACCGGCCTTACAAACTAGTGAGAAAAGCTTAGTTTTTATCAACTTTTATTCTGGAGTAATAAGCCCTGTTTAACGAGAGATCAGCGGGACTTTTATGCACTTATGTCGATAAAGTACACGAGAAACGATTACTGCGAAACACAAAAATTAACTTTCTCGAATTAAAACGATGCCCAGGATAATTGCGATTTAAAACACAATAGATTCTGACACTGTTTAACACTAACACACAAACCTCAAGGCTTCACAATTGCACACTAAAAGTTTAACTCAACAAACAGCAAAACGACTCAGGCGAACGCAAATGAAACAATCAAACAGAAACACTTTTTACGATGAAACAGAATCGCACTCAGGCAGACGCAGGTGTGTTACTCTAATTTAGAATTTAGCTGAATTTTTTTATGTAGCCATGTTTGGGGAAAAACTCACCGAAAATCAAATGTCGCTGGTTTCGCAACTCAGCACCCAAATCTATCTCACGAATTTTCCAAGGACCAATTGATAGACTTTTCAGCAATTGCCAAAGTTGAGTAAGCTTTTAGATCCCAGATTGAAATCAGATAAACCGTTCACGTGTCAGAATGCCGTTCTGGCGTTTCACAGCCGTTAAACCAAAATTGCTTTTTTCTCATCCTGAGCTGCCATTTTACAAGCTTACGTTCTTGGCAAAGTTTCTCCCTGCCGTAAAGCTGTCCGACTTCATGCAGAGTTTGCCATTGCCTTTATCTCATGCTTCAGGCGTAAGGTCTGTGTGTGACGTCGCGTCAGTTGACAAGGATTGACCTTCGCCTGGGCGTATTTACTTGCGACAGCTCTAAGGAATTTGATTTACACAGGTGTTTGCCCGATGCGTAAGGCAACATATGTTGTTTTGAAACACTTAGTTGTCTCGAGTTCAATTTTAACCGCAAACGTTTGGAATTCGTCCCGTGCGCACAAACCAGCTCTTAGATCATTATTCATTTTTGCTGAAAACATTTTGCTAAGCTGTTTGCTAAACCCCGCGTCCGTACGGAACCTGTTGCAAACGGAAATTTGAACCCACGTCTGCCTGAAGTTTTCCACTCGCTCCGTATGTGCGCAGGAAATGCACGCGCGTTTCCTGACGAACGCATACCGCTGAGTACGGTACAGTACAAGGCAAATCTGTGCTGCCTAATTACTTGCCAACGATTTCTACCGATTAAACCTTAGAGTTAGCAGAAACACTAAAACCTTACAGAAACACTGCAGAATTCGATTTAAACACTCCGAAAAAATGCACAACTACAAACACGTTTGTACGATTTCCCGTTACAATTTCCCACTACACAGACTTCACACAGCGATTTTATGATCAAATGTAGCAATTGAAGATTGCTTTTTTCAATCTGTAATGGCAAACAATTCACGTCACGCCAAAACAGAAGCGTGTGCAATCTTTTGGTTGACGCTGAAAAAACAATGTATGTTAACAGAATTTATTTGCACTCTAATCATGGTTTGATTGTTCGGGTAAACTTTAAATTTTTAGAACAGCACGGCAAACGCATTGTTGCCTGCCTGCAACAGACCCATTACCACGAAAATCAAAGTAAACTGCGCGGTTTCCAACGCCTTCAATCCTCATAATTTGTCCTTTAATCGTAACAATGGCAAACTAATTATTCGTAAGGTTTAGCCAAGTTTTTTCAATAGATAAGACAATGCGTTGTTTTGTAGCCTAGTTTTTTCAATAGCTACTGTAATTAAGGCAGTGAGGGCTTAGGTTTTGAAGCTATTTTCTGTTGTGGTTACGTGTTTTGTATTTGGCAGGTCAAATTTGAATATTTGCTACAAAATATGGTTCAATACGATTCGATTTTTATTGCTGTTTCAATGTTTACTGCTACGTGTCTTCTGAAGGTTAACTTTAGTTCGTAATGGCAAATGTGTGCTGCTTAGTCAGTCATATACAATTTTCCTCTCGTAGAGATATGGTGAGGCAACCTGACATTGGCGAAAAAGTTTGAAATAAACCTTGTTTTAATTATGCGAACTGAATGACGCCTATCGGTGTGCAAAAAATAATGGTTCCTTATAAAGGTAATAGAAAATTTCTTTGCGAAAATTAGCAATAAAGACATTTTTAAAGAAACAGCAGTGACAGTTACGTTTGAGCGAAGTAAGCCTTATAATGTTCTTGTGGTGAAAATTGCACAATTACCTACTGCCTGTACAAGGACCATGGCATCAATTTCAATTAGATGGGCGTCGTAGTTTGAGATGTAGCCTAACAAATTAAAATCGCAAAAAGTCTGGAAAAAGATGACTGTCCTGAAAATTTTGGAGATTGCCAAACCTAGGCATACGGGACTTTGGTTTAAGAGGGTCGAAATTTTTGATTGCCCTAATTTCTAAGCCGCTAAAATACAATCTTCAACAGGAAAGTTATGCAGGCCCATGGGCATCGGAAGGGGGTTTTGAAATTCTTAGCAAAAAAGATTGTTTTCTTAATTTCGAGTGAGAAAAATCAAATTTAACTACTTTTGGCCCCCCTGGAAAAATTTTGGAAAAATCCCCTAGTGGCCCCCCTGGAAAAAATCCTTCCGACGTCCATGTGCAGGCCCATGATTCTACTTAAGCAAATTACCCAAACATATCAGGCAGTTTTGCCCGAACTTTTTTTGAATCTTGCCCGAATCTGGGGGAGCAATTGCCCTTCCCGCCTAGTACGTCAATGTTACCAAAGTACTTGCCTGTTTATTGAAAAATTTCTAAAAAGTAAGTTTGGAGTTATTGGAAAATATGCAATTACTTCATATATTTCTTCCATGTTAGAAGAGAAAACAATTTTTAAACTTTTTATTGAAAACGTTCTCTAATCAGCGGTTTGTGCGTTCTGGACTCATGGGCTGTTGAATACAAACTTCAAGGAACTTCCTAACACCTGTTTTAGTTGTCAAGAATGGGTTTGAAGCACCAGTCTGTGCACCACAAGTTGACAACATTACAGCAGTAAACGTTAATCATACCACGAATGATTGTATAAGCTTCCCCTGCACCATTTCAATAATGCCAAGCACAAGGTGGATTTCAGCAAAGATTCTACTTAAGCTTGTTTTTCACCAAGTTACGATTCACATACTGTATTTTATCACCCTGTTGGCCTATAATAAATTAACAACTAAAATTGCAATAATGCTGAAGTATAGCATGAATCAGTAGCTTTTTTATGTGCAGTCTGGGTATAAAGTCTTTTCAGTACACACGCAACAAATACAGCCTTTCTAAAAACAGTCGTTGTAATACGTTTTATTTTGATGAAAAGTTTTCAGATTGTTTTGATGTATGTGATAAAAATCCTAATAGTTTCATTGACACGCACTTTAAGCACATGCAATTTGGTTACAGCAAATTCTACTATTGTTAATTCTACAACTGCGAAATCAAATCGTCGATAAAAACTACCAAAGAAACAAATTTAACGTATTTTAAAACTGAAAATTTCCGCTTGCTGCATTTTTTACCTAATATACACTGTCGGTGAAACGATTAAATTCCTGAAACTTTTGCTTGCAATTAATAATCCTACCTTGTCTGAAAGGACCACAATTAGTTGAAAAATCACTTCAAAATCTATGAAAAATGTGAAATAAGCAAATCTAAAAACTGTGTCAATCATATTCCAAAAAAAGTGAAAAAACTACTCCAAAATGAGCTGAACAGCGGACAACATCCGACAACTTTCGTGACGTTTAATAACGTTTAAAGTCTTATTAATCAAGTATACACTGAAAAGCAAAGTAACAGAAAGTTAACCGAAGTACATGAAAATCAACACAACAAACCAGAGGTGGGACCGGATCCGGAGTACCGGAGTAGACTCCGGCAGGATTCTGCGTTTTTCTTTCGGACCCGGAGCCGGAGTCAAAAATTTGGGAAAAACTGGACCCGGATCCGGAGCCACTTTTCAATTTCGGCAGTAGCAGGAGTCTGTGTGGTCATGTCTTAAGTGAAAACATGGGTAAATTAAGGTTAGATTGATGATTCTAGCCGGAGTCTGAACAGGAGTCGGATTCTCAAATTAAAAAAATTGCCGGACCCGGATCCGGATTCCAAAATTTTGTAACAGGAGCGGAGTCGGAGTCTGAAAAAGTGACTCCGGCCACCTCTGCAACAAACCGAGAAGACAATTCGCTCACACCAGCAGACGCAGCAAAGTTTGCTTGATATCGTAGTTTGTTGTTGGCGCTTTATAACTACAATGGTCTTGTAGCGCCACGACTGAGTTTGTACAATTTCTGGGTTCATTTTCACTCGGTTTGTTTTGTATTCTGGTTGTGTTCCCTGCAGCTCTGCCGTACACCGTGCGCCTGGTAAGAAGGCTACAGTACCAATTTACAAGACCATGTAAGCCTTGTAAATTGGTATTTACATTGTCTTGGTAGACCCGGCCGAGAGTCGAACTCACGACCTTCCGAAGCACTTACCACTAGACCACGGGCTGGTCCAGCAGCAAAGTGATTCAATGTACTGCTCTACAGAACGATGAGGTGCGCACCTAACCAGGATACCACGTAAAACACTGCGGGCAAGCAACAGCGCCGGAGGGTCAAGTAACAGAATCACACTAAATCGCATCAACCCATCCCCTCAGAAAAGGCGAGTGCAGGCACGAGCTATAAATGCAAAATCAACCGCAGCCGTAACGCAGCGGTGGGACACCGTTATTACTTCTGTTAGAGCAGAGGTTCCCAACCTTTCTCTTACCATGTACCCCTTCAGCATTCTGACAGATGAGCATGTACCCCTTCAGCATTTCAACAGGTAAGTATGTACCCCTTCAGCAGTTTGACAGACGTACATGTACCCCTAAGGTATCCTATGACAACATATTTCATCAAGTTTATTCATTGACATATTTAACAATAAGGATATAATGATTTTTGAAAAGAATATTCATTAATATATGCGCAAATATTTGGAAATATATCATGTGCAAATATATTTTGCTCTTCTATTGATAACCTTAAATGTACCCCTTCGGATAGGCAAATGTACCCCTGGGGGTACATGTACCCCAGGTTGGGAACCCCTGTGTTAGAGCGTTTCTGGTGCAGCGTGGGTTCTGGTGAGTGAGGCACGAGTTCGTCACGCGTGTGCGCATCTCGAGGAAGAGGCGGGTCGTTATTCAGATCGTGCGCATCATCGTGGTGCACCATATCACCCTCTGAATCAGAAACGCTACCTTCTACCGGAACGTTGCCAGAATGACACCGGGGACGCGAAATTACATCAGGCGAACCAGGCTTGACAATTCACACTTGCGGACAAGGTGCTAACTCACGTAAACTCACAGTAACTACACGGCCTCCGGGATAACGAACGCAGGCATATGTGGGCAGAGCCGGATTAAAGGGTAGGGGGACCCGGGGCAATTTTTACTGGTGGGCCCCTATTTTCAGGTGCCCTGGTTAACGCCACTGCTTTAACGTTGCTACTTGAAAGTTTTCCTAGAAAAAGCGATTCAGTCGCGGCGTTTTAGCTAACACTGCCAGAACCTTGTGCTTTTTCTTCTCAGAAGTTTTGCGCTTTTCGTAGATCCTGATCGAATTACAGATTTCGGCATCGCTCAAGCTATCTCGTTTTCTGCTCTTTCATTCTACGAATCGACTGATTAAAACTTTTTGTGACGGACCACGCAATAACATGTGGTGTAAAGCGGCTTGAGTAGCTTCGCATGTTTATGATGTAACACAACGATAGTAACCATCGGAAGAAAAGTGCGTTTCCACCACACGTTACCCTTTATGACGAAACAAAGGTGCAGTTCGGCTGCGGCTACCTCGAGACCAGAGGTGAACGGACTGTCATATTTTGCGATCCAGATCCAGTCCCGAATTTTTAAAACTTATTCCAAGTCCAACCATAGTCCAAACACTTTAAGAAATTCAAAATCCAAGTCCAAATATAGTCCAAAAAATTAAGAAATACACCTTTTGATGACAGAAATTACGCAATTCTTTTCCATTAACTCAGTCCAAATCCGGTCCTGATTCTAATTTTTGGAGCATTTTGCAGTCCGGATCCAAGCCAAAATCAACAAAATTCGTAATAGTCCGGATCCAGTCCAATCCAAGTCCAATGCTCATCTCTGCTCGAGACTGCACCAGAAGTTACTAGTTAGGGATCATTGATACCAGTGTTGCCACTTATGATATTTTAGCATGACATCAGCTGTGATGTTCTCAGATAAATTTCTGATGTCTGATGTTTTGGCGACAAATCTGATATTGACTTGGTTGTTGTTTTTGTTTGACATTTCCTCTCATTTTAGGATGAAAATAAATTATATTCATGTTTTTTAAGTTCCTTTCATCAATTTCAAACCTTAATGTGTGTTTGGTTATCATTTCAAACTAAAGAAGCTCGCTTCGCTGCGTTGAGACTAACATTTTACGTAAATTGCAAATGACTTCTCCATTTAATGACGATATTTCGCTCTGTTTTCGGATTCAATGTGGGTTATTGGCAGTGGCGTAACTTGAGGTTTGAGCCCCAAATGGGGCAAAGCTTAGCTGAAGGGGGCCCACTGGTCACTGTAGGGGATCCACAAGACAATAATGCAGAAAAATGTTAAGAAATGATAGTGAATCTCTGGATGTCTATACTAGATAAAAAAACACCTCGAAAAACGCAAAAAAACAACAAATTAAAGAATACTAAATATCAAAATGTCACTTAAAAGGGGCCTACTTTTCACATTTAGGTTGCCAGGGGGAGGCTCGCCCCCTTGCCCCTCCCCCGTCAGTTACGCCACTGGTTATTGGGTTTTGTTCGGTATTGGTAGTAATAGAAGCATTAGCTTATATGAAAGTGTAGCGTAAAAATTTGGTGTAATGTGATGTTGAAAAAGGCAACAATCTGATGTTAACGAGACTGACCCCAGTGGCAACATTGATTGATACTGAACAGCAGTCAGCAACCACTAGCTTTAGCACGCAAATAGTAACGTTTTCGTGACATTTGCGCAATAAGCGTGATGCACGAGTAGAGTCATACCTATGCCAAAAGAACGATTATTAGGAAAACGTTACCAGGAAAATCAAATATATTTGCATTGAACAAAACCGAAAATGCTTATAGGCTATTCAGTAGCGATTACTAAAACTGGCAGACAGTCAAACTTGTAGAGAAATCAGTTGCTGTTGGGGACCCTTGATACTTAACGCAACATTGAAATATAATATAGTGTTGTATTCTTGTATCGCTTCTGAATCACATAACTTTTTCTTTTTTATTTGGAACGAATAAATTGTATTTTATTTGGAACGAATAAATTTCATCACGTGGGCCCCCATGCAGCGGGGGCCCGGGGAAATTACCCCCGTTGCCCCCCCTTTAATCCGGCCCTGTATGTGGAATTAGCATTGACAACCTCGACCTTGTCGACAAGAGGTTCATTCTTACTGGCCCGCACAAAACGTTTCAGGTAAGCTGTACGCGGACCTGTGAGCCACGACCATACAGCAGATGCAGCAAAGTTATTTGATATGGTGGTTGTTGTTGACGCTTTGTGGTGATATGTTACTTTGCTTCGCTCGTAAATTGCGCTTGGGCCCTTGAGCACTCTTGCCTGATTGCTACCGGAAATGTGGCCGGTTGTTTCTGAACGTAGTCATTTCTACTTACTTGCCGACGGATGCGCACCGTTACTTAAGCGTTGCCGTTGTATTCATGCTGCCTGCTTTTTACGTTCGCATCTGATTTGAGTGTACTAAAGCCTACATCTAGGCGCGACGGCGAGTTACGTGTCACTACACGCTTTATAACTACAATCGTCTTGCAGCGCCACGACTGAGTTTGTACAATTTCTGGTTTCAGTTCACTCGTTGTTTTTGTTTGTGTTCTGGGTGAGTTCCCTGCAGCTCTTCCGCACACCGTGCACCTGGTAAGAAACCTGCAGTACCAATTTACAAGGTCTTGGTAAGACCCGTCCGAGAGTCGGACATTCGACCTACCAGCACCGAAGCGGACGCACTTACCACTAGACCACGGGCTGGTCCAACAGCAAAGTGATTCAATTTACTGCTCCACAGAACGATAAGGTTCGCACCTAATCAGGATACCACGTGAAACACTGCGGGCAAGCAACAGCGCCGGGGGGTCAAGAAAGGGCGTACGCAAGGGGGTTGGGGTTGAAACCCCCCCTTGAGCTTAATATTTTATAAAAACTTTATTATAAGGGGAGTATATAGGGCTTGATTTTTACAAAAATAAGGGGAGAGCATGTAGAAGAATATGCCTATTATGTCAACAAACTTCGCTTGAAAACATGAATATGACGTCAAATTGTGACGTCACAAAAAGCGCACACCAAATACAAATGACCACCATATGCCACTGAATGAAACCCCCCATGAAAATTTTCTGCGTGCGCCACTGGGGTCAAGTAACAGAATCACACTAAATCACATCACAACATACCTAATTTCTTGAAAAATGTTACGAGACCGGTATCATAAACCATGTGGTGTAATCTATTCGCCAACAACACACCAACAGCAAAATCCATGCCAAAAGCAAATGGCGATTTTTACGTCAACAGACTAGTAAAGAAACTAACAAAAACTGTGATGCATCTTTTGCAGTTTGAATTTGAACGTAGAATCCTGCTCGTATTTCAACAGGACCATGATATATAAGAATGTGAATGGTTATGCTTTTCATACATGTTTTTGATCAACCCAATGGTTTTTCTGGGATGGCGCCTCTTATACTACTTATTTTACAGCATAAAACTATTCTAAAAGTAAACAATTTTGTACAAGCGGTGGACATGCAGTTTTTTACCGGTTGAGGCACCAATAGCGCCTATGAGGATAGAAGGAACTGACATCACCAAGCATCCAAAAGCAGCGATGAATGATAAGATCTGAGCGTATTTTGACGACTTTGCTGACAACACTCTTTGAAAATATACTTGCCATGGCAGCCCTCCGAACATCTGCAAATAATATTGTAATTCGATTAAATTAAGTGCAGCGTAGCGGTCATTTTTTCCTGACACAAAATTTCGTCAGCGTGATTCCAAGTCATGCACTGTTTCTTTCTGTCGTAAGCATACAAGCTTGATTGTGCCCCCCTACTGATCATTTTGCTTTTCATCAGAATTTCTGCAGTGTCTGGCGGTCTTGCGTTTTTGCGAGCTTCATTTCTGTAGAAGATTGAACATCAAGTAAATACTGTTCTTTTTTCAATTTCCGTGCAACCACAAGCGTAGACTGGAGGGACAAAGAAGCTATGCCCCCTAAAATTTCTAGCATATCTTGTCATTTTGCGCTTTAACAGGCAGTGTCCCGAACAAAATACTGTTGCTCGCTTCAATTCAAAGTACAGTATTTGACCCCAAAAAAGGTTTGGCTTGGCTACGCTACTGCTTGTAACTGCTTTCATACAGACGGCCTGCATCTTTCTCGCGCTCAGCCATGTTTCTCAGTATCAAGCCTTTCACACAGCCTGCACTTTCCTACTTGATGTTCAATCTTAGACTGACAAAAAGCTGGCAATAACGCAAGACCGCCAGACACTGCAGAACTTGTGTTGTTGAACTGTACAGATAGAACTGTACAGATAAGAAGCTTAGACGTTTGCATTTTCGCTCGTTTCAAAGTAAATTGTGAAGTTATGCCTCTGCGCAGTTGTGCAATTTTTCAGTTAATAATGAGTCGTCATAGGGAGGAGTTGCACGGGGCACCCGAAAGCGAGGGACCCTAGATCATGGTCTACTTACCCTATGCGTAAATCTGTCACTGGGTGCACCCCTTCACGGTGGCGCACTTCTGGAAAATTATGGTACACCCTGGAGTGTGCGATACACCCGGCTGACAAGCACTGCCTTAGTCCTCAAAACATCAGTAGATAGTGCCGTACCGGTTGAGCAAAAAACGTTACCTCATGAAAGAAGACATTTGTTAGTCTTGTTTGGAGTCAGCTTTTTCTGTCCAGTGGTTTGGCTGTCGCGCGTTTGAACTTCCTCATGTACAAAACAACTCATGGCTTGAAGACATAACAGCTTTCATTGAATATTCTTATTAAAAATGACACTATTATACTGTACCATCCAAATTAAATCAAATGTGTGCATCAACCAAATCAAACGTGCTTCATTTTATAAGAAATTGTCTTTTGCAGTTGCAATATGTTTTGATGTATTTTCGTAATACTGTATAACGACGGGAAACAAACAGTTTCTTCTCTCGCCGTTGGAACGTCGGCACCAACGCAGACCTGGCCTTCGTGAGCCTCGGCCAGGACAGCTGACTGCCGGAGAGACGTGTCCTAGCAAAGTTCCCGTGGTCACAACATCGGTCTTCCCTCATAACGCCACCAAGATTCAAGGTTCCTGCCCACAGCGACCCGGTGAAGCGTTGGAACTTTTGCAAGGCCGATTGGAAGTGCTTTTGCCTTCTCACAGATGAATCCGTTGAGAGATTGCCACCTCTGGTCACACCAAATATTGAGGGGGCATACCAGGATTTCTGTGAGAGCCTACTTTCTGCGGCTAAACAATGTATCCCACGTGGCCGCCGGAAGAACGATGTGCCATGCTGTGACAAAGAGTGCGAGACCCTCTATCGCTCCTTTATCCGAGCCCCAGTGGGGACTGACTCTGATAGAGCCGCCTCGTCCCTACTCTCTCGACTACAACAGAAGAAGCAGGAGCGACGGGAGGAAGCTGTCAACTCCATCAACTTTTCGCACTGCAGCCGCAAGGCGTGGTGAACCATCAACAAACTTACTGGCAGGTCTGGACGCTCCTCCCGCGTTGCCCCGTCTCGACAAATTCCATCGCCTCACAATTGTTGAAGAACGGGCACACAAGACTAGCGACCGCTAGCCCATCAGGCTCGTCAACAAACAGCTGTCCGACCTTTGGAAGATTCCGACACCTGAGGGTCACAGTAACTCCGAACCTTTCAGGTCGGAAGAGTTTGCTGCTGCCCTCAGACGCCTGAAGCCAGGAAAATCTCCGGGATTGGATTCCATCTTCCCGTAGTTTATACTCCATGCTGGGTCGGCTCTCAAATCTTGGTTCTGCGACTTCCTCAATTCTTGCATGCGCCAACTCAAAATTCCAAAGATCTGGAGAAGAGCGCTAGTAGTTGCGATCCCTAAGCCAGAAAAGCTTTTTGGGCACCCAAAGAGCTATCGTCCCATATCTCTGCTGTGTGTCCCCTTTAAAATCCTCGAGAGACTCATCCACGCTCGGTCCACGCTCGGGTCGAAACAATCACCGACCCACTCCTCCCACAGGAGCAGGCGGGCTTTCGACACGGGAGGTCGGTCGTAGATCAGGTCACACTGTTGACACAGGACACTGAGGATAGCTTTTCAGCTAAAAAGAAGGCCGGAGCTGTGTTTGTCGACCTCACAGCAGCCTACGACACCGTATGGCACTGTGGCCTCACCTGCAAGCTGCTGTGATTGCTGCCTGACAGACACATGGTGCACATGATCATAGAGATGGTTAGCAATCACAGCTTTACCCTTACCACCGGAAATGGCCAAAGGAGCAGGTTACAACGCCTCAAGACCGGCATCCCACAGGGATCTGTCCTGGCGCCCCTTCTGTTCAACAACAACACCTATGACCTGCCAGCCACCATCTCCAGAAAGTATGCATATGCTGACGACCTAGCAATCATGCATGCTGATGGAGATTGGCTGGCAAGGAAAGGGGGATGAGAAAGGACATGGCAACACCAGGTGAATACCTCCAGACTTGGAAGCTAAAGCTCAGCACCACGAAAACGGTGTCGGCAGTCTTCCATCTCACACGTCGCTCACGTATCGCCGACACCTTGAGTCACTTCGCAAGAGGCTAACATCACGCGTCGCACTCCTGAGGCGGCTTGCTGGCTCTGTCTGGGGTGCTGGAGCAACAACGTTGCGAACAGCCACCCTTGCCCTGGTCCATTCGACTGCAGAGTACTGCGCTCCTGTTTGGTGCCGCAGTGCTCATACCACCTCATTGACCCCGCCATCAACGACGCCTTGCGAATTGTGACTGGATGCCTGCGTCCTACACCAGCGGACAACCTTCCAATCCTCGCAGGCATCCAACCTGCTG
>Ga0210059_1010801_pt1 | contig 14063 bp, 12 predicted proteins | sample Ectturendosymbi2_FD_188042 | JGI IMG/M metagenome (GOLD analysis project Ga0210059, IMG submission 188042) | Ecteinascidia turbinata endosymbiont from Florida, USA - Sample 2 (SPAdes) (version 2) | ecosystem: Host-associated > Tunicates > Ascidians > Unclassified | place: Key West, Florida... | reverse complement strand
TTCAAAGATTTTGGCACCAGTTCAGAGGGCGATTGCAATACGGAGCTCATCAGGACTGAGCAAGTTTCCAACACTGGCAATTGGGAACGCTTCTGACCAGGCAGCAGTGTGACTCTCTTGTGCAGCAATTAACCAACAGTGGTTCCAAGGGTTATTGGTGTTTAGCAGGGAATTGAGTGTATCCCTGCGGGCGAGGTCATCCCAGGCTGCTTGTGTTCCCTTTTCTAGTGGTGATGAATCATGGTGTTTGCACCAGTCGTCAATTGCATCGTTTACATCCTCATAAGGGATTTCCAGGTTGAGAGAGGGAAGTAAACGGTTGACGAGGTCTTTACAGGCATGAGATGATGACAGGAAACATGGCAGGGATAGGTCTGCCGTGGAACGAAGGCCCAGGCCTGCATATGTGATTGGTAAGAATGCTTGTGACCAGTTTTCTTTAAAAGACACATTCACATTGCATATTTTTTCCATGTTGGTTTTTATGGCTGTGTCGAACACTTCCAGTTCCTTTTTGCACTTGAAGCATGGTGCAATTCGCAGTAGGTATATGAGCTTGGGGATTGAGAGGCAGTTTTTCAATATGGAAAATGCTTGATGTGGCTCTATTAGCTCGAGGTTTTCAATGATGCCAAGCATTTTAGTTTTTGCCTCTAGATGTAGTGGGGTGGAATCCTGATGCAGAGGGGATCCTAATAACTGCCATAGATTGGGAGTAGGGATTGAGATGGATGGGAATTCCTCCTGGAAAGACTTAATTGTTTCGGACCGCCCTTGGCTGGTTGTGTTGTTGACTATGAGCAGCTCACATTTAGAGTTATTTTTACCTCTGACTCTGCAACCCTGATTTTACAAGTGTGCTGCTTCTTTTACTTCTTACTTCACAAGAGATTTTTCAAGAGAAACGTAAAGAGTGGGTTTTATTAGGTTTTTAAGTGGGCTTTAAAAAAACGGATGTTATTTTGGGTGTTGTTTTTTTACATCATCCCTTGATATGTTTACGAAAAATCATGTGTTTGTACTTGCTACATAATCTAGTCTCCCATCACTATTCCACAAGGCACTTTGTGATTATTTAGCATAAAAAAGCTTTGGGTTTGCTGCAAGCTGTCGAGTAATCAGCCAACTGAACCCTGCTTTCATCTTGATCTTCTTGCGATGATTCACACCTGCACATATCAGTATTCAAATAACTACTTTTCCACATGTAAGATAAGTAAGGATTCTATAAGCAAATATTTAATAGCAAATCAATTTCATGTGACACTATGCGTTGGCAGTCTTGAATTCTTATTCAAATGGATGTCAGGACTGATAATGCATTGCATTACATGAAATCTATTTCTGCATTGTCTTATGTGAAATCGATTTCCGATTTAAAATTTGCTGGTAAATTTCTTGCTTATCTCGTATGTGGATAGTATTTGCTTAGCATAAAAGTACAGTCAGAATCCTTGCAGAGTTATGAAGGCATAGTATGGCAGGACAATTCTTTAAATACCCTACTTAACTTAGCATAAAAAATATTCATCAAGAGTTTCAAAACCTGCACAATGTGAACTGCATTGTAAATACATTGCTGTAGACTATTTGAGATCTAAAGGAAAGGGATATGTATTTTGGCTAAGTGGTACTATGGCCTCACTGACAGCTTTGATTAAATGTTATTTCCACATCAAATGGTCTTTAAAATATACTGGCTAGAGTAGCTCATGTTTGCAGTTTATTTTACTTAGAGGTCTGACTCACCAACTATGAAGTATTTGGTATGTTTATGTTTTCTTCAAAAACTTAAGTTGTAGGAAGATTCCAAAAGTTAATGCAGCTCTCAAATTGATGCAACATAGACTTGTGTATCCTTGATAAAAAAAGCATTGACTTTGGAATAGGCTATAATGCCACAAAAAGCATATAAAAATGTTTTATTGTGTTTCGTTAAATAATCACTAGGGCAACCAAAAGTCAAAATTTTTCTGCGTTTTGCAAAGTTTTTATGAAATGTCCACAAACCAAATTTCACCTTCATACCATGAGGAGAATCCCAAGTTATTACATCAGAAAAAAGTAAAATTTTGTCGTTAGGTTCTTTCTTGCAGTAGTTTTTTCTCGTATTGATATTTTATTGAAACTACAACAACAGATATTGATATGCTTTTTCATCAATTCTGCAATAATGGGTTTTACAATTCTGTAATAATAATAGGTTTGTTGCAATTTCTGACATAATAATGTTGTTTTTCCCACTACTAGATGATTTAATATTGTGTAGGATAGGTGTGGTAAGGCAAGAAACATGGTCTTCTTACAGTACTTGTTTTGGTAAATGCTCAATCCATTATGCATATAGCGTTTCAACTTTATGAAGTTCTCAGGTTTGACTCCATTCTAGGTCCCTATAGTTATTTATGTACGTAAACAACCAAATTTTTAAGAATTTCAAAGGACACAGTGCATAAATATCCTTCTGGCTTAAACTCAACACCTAAAGCTGAATTATTTTGCAGTTGCAAATGCATAATATTTATAGGTCAAGATAAAGTCAAAATTTATAAATTATAAAGTTAAAATTTTAAGTTTTCAGGTAGAAAAATTGGTTGCCCTGGTAATTACTATTGGGGGTATGTTTCAAAAATTTACTCCTGGTGCTCTTCTGGGCCCTCTGTAGTACTGCTGTAGGTGTAAGTCAAATATAGTGTGTAACATTATTTTCTTTTGTTATCCCTGTCCTGCATTGATTTGCAATATGGTTTGAAGTAATAATTGTAATGCTAGAAGTTTTTTATTAAAAATACATTGCAAATGGTCCTACATAGAAACTTTGTTTGCTGTAGATAAGATCTGCATTGTATATATTGTGGTAGTAGTAACTGCATTGCAAAAACTTACGCTGTTGAGCACATTAGCACTTTTGTTGCCTGGTGGTATCCCCACCACGATATCCACTGTTATCGTACAGTTTTGGCAGGAAATTCAAATCCCAGAAGGTAGATACTGCTAGGTGTTTTCCAGCTTTGGGCTAAAACAGTTAACCTAGTAAACATTTTGGTGCCTTTTAAACAATTGCCGACATACCAAAATCATTTCCAAAACATTTTAGGCTATATACCACTGAAACAAGCCCAGGCATATTGGAGCCAAGTTTCACTTTTTTGAGACAATGAAAGCAGCTAACATGGCATTAAGCATAACTGTATCATCATACCTGTATACACTTACAGAAACGTTTTTAATACATTCTTTCATGCTTTCCTAGCATTTGGCAGCATATCAAAGCACTTCATCACACAAATCGCAGTGAAAGTATGAAAAGAATGCATTAAAAACGTTTCTGTAAGTATATTTACGCATGTTGATGAAGTTTTATTGCTTAATGCCAGTGTTAGCTGCTTTCATGGTCGGCTTCATTGAATTTAATGGGCAGGTAGATATGTCTGTAGACTTATTAACCATTACCAGGTTCAACTATATTTGAATTCATCCGTTTTTTGTTTGAGTGGTGGTTACTGAAACCATGTCAATTTGTTTTATTTCAGTTTTAGGTTTTATGCAGTAATGTCTTCTCAGTTTGATTTAGAGAATGAAGTTAATAGTCTTATTCGCTTGGACAAACCTCTGCAATCTGGCCCAACTGCAAGGTGGCAAAGGAAAGCAAATGAAGAAGCAGGAGTTGCAGACAGTAGCCTCCAGAGCAAATCTTTGAACATCAGGTATCTAATGTATAGCAAGAATTGTATGGTATGGTGTTCTGTCACTAATACAAAGCAAGAAAATGGAATTACTGAAAGGTTTCTGTTAGATGTTTCAATAAAAAATGAAATTTTTTGTATATGAAAACATTGCTTTGTTTTCTCTATCTGTTTTGCGGCTGGATGAAAATTGGGAAGACCATCACTTATCAGGTGTCTGCAACACTTTTAGACTACTAGGCTACTTCAGGGGGTCAAAAAGGTACACTAGGCTGGAAGAAACAAGATTACGAAAGACAGTTTATTGTATGAGTCAGACATGAAGTTCATTGAAGACATGCCCAGAAGGCATACTAGCTGTGTAATGCAGTTTGCCAAAGAAACAGGTACAAAACATTGTTTTGGAAACTGGTCAACCTAAGCACACGGGCAAATGTTAAATTCATATTTGCTATTGCTTGATACCATCAATGCTTGACTCAGCACATCTATGCATTAGTTAACTTCATTTGCAACTCACATACAAGTCAGACCCATGGCAAAGACCAGGTGGGATACAAATGCGCTCCAACTTTTTTAAAAACACAGTCTTCACTTCAAACTAAAAATAGAAAACTACATTCAGATTTCATGCAAACACTTCAACAGCCATTTATTCAAAATAAACAAAAACATCATATACATTTTGTGACAAAAACCTCAATAACAAGAACTTTCAGATATTGTATTGCACATATCAATAGCACCTATACACATCAAGTTAATAGCATTCAAAATTTTGGTCAGGCATGATTGATTCTGACTGATTACCACCTTTTTTCTTCACCCCCAAACTGGGGTAAGTGCTTGGATTTTTGAAATTTTTCTTTATGTTGGAAATATACATAAGGCAATCTATTTTCAAAATTTCATTACAATTGAACAAGCACAATAAGAATAATTTAATTTGGACGTTACGTGATGATTTACATAGTATTTGTCCTGCATCGTTGACCACGAAAAGTACATATTTTGTATACTCCTCCATAACTTCATGAAACCGATTTTTAAAATATTTAGTCTGCTGAAATCAGCACGTGAAAAGTTCTTTTTGAATAATAAATTTGACCAAAACCTGAGATATTGGGTGACACCACTTTCTTTGGATCAATTGACATGGAATGACCCAAATGTGATCTAAGTGGGGGCCAGGTTTTTACATTTAGCTTTCCAGGGGGCTGTTTGCCCCCTGGCTTCCGTCAGTTACACCACTGGGCAGGAGCACTGTCAGTAGTTATCAAGATGAGCTTCGACAGGTCATGGTGGAAATGATCAATAGCACATAGAATTACAGACTACGGAGTAAAAATGTGCCCATACTAGAACCTGCCTATCTCAACTTCGAAACTATAAGCCACGACATTTTGTTCCTAATTCTATGACGTTTTTGCGACCCAGCTATAATGAAGCAGACAGACTCACATTGGAACAGTTTTCTGTCAGCAGAAAATATTTGATTGCAGCAAAGTGTAAGATCAACAATATCAATTTGATGGCAGAATTGCAACCTTAAAACAAGTGAGTCCACCTAAATAAACCTTCAAAGCACATGTCAAAGTGACCTATCTATAGAAATGCTGAACCACACACTCAATCAGTACGTGCCTGAATGTTTAGAACCCAGGCACCTCACAGTGAAAGGTAGGAGAATGCCAACACCACTAATGACTACACAACAAGCCTAACTGTGACCGGCAGTGCATAAAATCTGCAGTCACCTTTCTGAATCGCTGTAATATGCACAAATGGAGTCATTGTAATGGGAATAAAAGAATGCCAATAGAGACGTTGGTCTTGCTCTGGCACCATAGCAAGTGCATTCAGACTGGAATGAACACTAGCTAGACTGCATACAGCCTGAAGACCGGACGTTGCTGACCCCTGTATGTCTGTCATACAAAGCGTACAAGTGGTTTGTGTCAATACTGTTTCTTAATAGATTAAGTTGTACTACCTATTTGGATGTTCTTATGTTTTTACACCAAATATTTAAGATCCGTACAGGTAAAGGCAAGTGCGGTGGCACAGTGTTTTTGAAGCAGGAGGTTGATAAAACAATCAGTAAGTCTTTGACAATATGTAGCAGTGCTGGAGTAAGAGTATTAGCTCATACCTGATGTGGTTTATAAAAGAGTTTTCCTTGCTGTCAGGTGTTGACATACAAAATCCCAGAAAATAAGTTGCATTGCTTTGAACTTGCTTTCTGACAAACACCTGTAAATGCAACAAGAAGTATGTGTTATTTGCAAGATATAATGTTATAAATGTTAAACATTAATATTTTGCAGTTATCAACATCACAACAGCATGAACAGTCCTTCAAAACCAAGTGTTTCTATTTGTCACAGTATTAATAAAACTCCAGGTTCCTCTAAGCATGGCAAAGGTGGGAAGACCAAAACTCCAGGTGGGCAGTGGGTCTAGCTGGTTTGTGCCAGACTGCCAGTATAGTTGCTGTAACGCAAGTAATGGCATGCTTGTTCTTCATGGCAAAGCTCAATTTGAACGTATGTTCTTCAGTAAGTGCTTAAGTTATAATTTGTTATGCATTCACTTGCCAATGCTTTTGTGAGTTGAATTCATTTCAGAAACAAATGGCTACTGTTTTCAAGAATAAAAAAGTTTTGTTGTGCTTTTAAGGAAAGTTAAAGACCACAAGTGGAAATTCAAGTCTGAGCAAAACTCCAAGTCGAGGAGATAGATTTATCCCAAACAGACAAGCAACTAATTTCGAAGTTGGCTACTACAAACTGCTTTCTGAAAGTGGTATGATATCGTTGATTACTCTGAATGACAATATAAAGTGACAGTCGAGAAAGCAGGTATTTTTCCTGTTTTCTTTTTATTCAAAAATTGAAGTTGTTTTTCTGTTAGCAGTTGGTAATTAGTAATAGGACGTTTAAAACATACTACTTTATTGTCAATTTCACCCAAGGTTATGCTTAAGGAATGTAACAACATTGAAGCATCACAATAATCGATCATTATTATGTGTTGTGTTCAAAGTTTTTCAATGGTTTGGGAGGATTTTTGGAATAAGCAGGATGCTTACAAGAAGGAAATTAACAATATGTGAAAGAAAACAAGGGTTGTTTGCTTATGCCTACACATGAGATTTAAGTCCTATGTATGCCACTAAGTTGTAACTGGTGATGGGGGCTTCAATTCAAGAGTTACCAGCTGTGGCGAAACTGAAATACTCTTTGGCCATCATTATGTCCATGTCAGCTCTGGCCCAAACTGGCTGCACCTGACCGGGCTGTAAGTATGGATCAAATAGTCTCTTTGAAAGAATGGACTGAGCTCTTCAACAAAGCATTCAGTCTAAGTAAAGGGAGCCAATTTGCAAATGAGGAATACTTCTATACTCTGGCAGCCGGTTCAATCTGGTCCCTGCTTGAATGTGTGCGAACATGGCAGACCCAATATATCGGCCTTGCCCCTTGGCAGTGATGTACTCGAGACCATAACCTTCGAGACTGAGACTTTATCAAAAATTCCGAGAGTCGAGACTTCAAAATTTGTTCATTTTGCCAAAATTTAAAAATGTGATAATTTCTGAGTTGATTTTTTCAAATTTCTGGCATTTTCCGACCTGTTTTGGTTGTGTCTTACATACCAATACAACCAGCAAAATCGTTGAAATATAGAAGTTTTACTATACAATGTCTTTGCAAGATTCAAAGTCTTGAGACCTGTAGCCACCGAGACGAGACCTGAAACCTTCGAGACGGAGACTCGCAAAAATTGATCTCGAGACCGAGACCAAGTGTTGAGACTCCATCGCTGCCTCTTGGAACAAACTGGGGGTGCGAAGTGCAATCCACTGATGACAGGGCAACTCAGTGAGCTTAGCCCTTGCCCAGAATCTCCGGAATTTTCTCAAAGCGATGATCATCGTCGTAGAGGTTCTGCTACACGTACATATGTATGAGATTTGTTTCTTTATGTACGGAGTGTTTTTCCAGGCCACAATGAGAATGATGGGACCTTGGCACAAGAAGACTACAAGCGTAAAATGAGTGAAAACTTGCAACGAGCCAGTGGCATCTCCGGAGAGGAGCGTATTTTATCCTTCAAGTCCAAGCCAGCTGCTGCGGAAGGTTTTCAAAACAATGCCAAGGTTCTATAATTCGTTATCGTTGCATGTTTTTTGGTTTTTAATACGCTTTTCTTGTTGCAATAAACGTTTACGCTCTGAAAAGCAGCATTCAAAGATGTTAGATTTTTAAACGAAATCGTGTGAAACGTTTAAAAACACCATCGTTACCAAAAAATTCAATAAAAAAGAATCAATAAAACTTCATAATTTTTGTCGCTTGGACTACGACCGTTAAGGCGCGATGCAAAAAAAACTTTGATAACAGGACTGCATCTTAACACAGTCGTAGTCCTGCCAAAGTCGTCATACTTTTTAAAGGCCTTTTGTTCACGTAGAGGTGTCATCAAGACACATTTTGAACCAATCCATTATGCACTAAATTTATTAACTTCTTATTTTGTTTTTCAGGTTTTGTATAGTTCAGCAAAGAAGTCAGCTGCTGATCGCAAAAAGACCAGGCACATACCAACAACAGCTGTTAGAGTGCTGGATGCACCTGACCTGGGAAACGATTTTTGTAGGATTAAATTTTTAATTTATAAGTCTGCGTATGTTTTGTAACTGCTGTTAAGCACGATTTCGTGATGTGTTTATCTAATTTAGACCTCAATCTTCTGGATTGGAGCGTTTCCAACAGCCTTGCCGTAGTGCTCGGGCGAGCTGTGTATCTTTGGAGTGCATCGACTGGAGATATAAGAATGCTTATGTCCTTAGAAGGAGCTGATGAGTACGTATCATCCATAAAATGGGTCCCAGATGGGCAGCACATTGCAGTTGGTAACAGCAACGCTGAAGTACAGGTGAGTGAATTTAAAGAAAGACGTTTTGATAACGTTCAGATTATTAGGTTTACTAATCACTTTTTTTGTAATACCACTGGAACAGTTGTGGGACATTAATGAAAGCAGAAGGATTCGGAATATGAAAGGTCATGCTGGACGTGTATGTTCACTTTCGTGGAATGAACACATTCTGTCAAGGTACGTTTTTGAACCCTGACCGCTGAAGCTTTTTGGTTTTTCGTTTTGTTCATTAACTGTACTAGTTTAGGTGATGTTGGGTTATGGCCTGGTCCTACAATTTCACGTTCTGGCATCATTTGGTTTCTAATGTACGTCAACCAAACTACTGAAGTCAGGACAACGGCAATCGAAAACTGTCATGTCGATGTGTTTTGCTCACAGCACATCAAAACCACCGTTACGAGTTGCCTATTTATCTGTGATACTCTTTTCAGACCATGTTAGTCACAAAACCGTACAATTTTTTAAACCAATAACAATAAAAAGCTCTACGTTTTCTATAGGCTTTAGAGGAATCAGCCGACTGGGCTCTGCTTTCATCTTTTTGCGATGATTCAAACTTGCGCATATCTGTATTCAAGTAACTTCACTCCACAAGTGAAAGGAGCAAGGAATCAATCACAAATTTTTAATAGGAAATCGATTTCACGTACCACTACGCATCGTCAATCCTATCATCTTATTCAAATAGATTCTATTGAGTAACTTGAAATTTTTTAAACAATCCGTAACTTATGATGTAAACTAAGATCCCTACGTTAAAGCGACTCTTGTTTTTGAACTGTTCCACCGCCGCGGTAGGGTGACGAGGGTTTCTTTAGCCAAAATGTCCGGTTATTCTTTGTTTATCGATTCGTTTTGCTTGTGGGCGCATGTTTTGATATCGCATTTATTGGTTTCAACTTCATTTTTGGTTTCAAATGAAGTTGCATAAATTATTTTTGCATGTTGGGGGAGTAGATACTTTCAACCTTCTTAGGTCAACAAAAGACAGGTACTACTCGTTTTTAGTCAGTTCCTTTGTCCAATAAAAGTGGTTAAACTTACTCAAAACTGAAATTGAGCGCTTTGGAGCAATTTTCTTAGCATGGATTTAACATTCAGCATTCTACTATTTCCTCGGCCGCAGCCCGCAACGCACATGATATTTAAAAGTGTAAATCTTCAAGATTTTTTTGCACTGTTTTTTTTTTTATTTGAAATGATAGGAACTTTAATTTTTCAAAGAAGATGGTTTTGACTTCCAGGAAGAAGGGGAGCTTATGGCTTACTCGTTTGGTAGAAACGCGTTGTCATCAGCATATTAAAAAATTGCACCAGATGAGTTCCTAAAATTTTTTTCATGAGTTTGATTAAGTCTTGGTGTGATGACTGATGGACGTCACATTTTGGTCAGTCATATGGAATGCAATTTTTTCGAAAATGGATCTGAAATCCGGCAATATTTTCGGTACTAAAACTGGGAAGCTTTTCACGTTTTTCGTATATGGAGTAAGCATTTTTTGTTGATTAAAAAGTATTCACTTTTATGTCGTTCCCTCAGCAAACTATGTGCCATTTTCTTAGCAACTTCTCGGAATGATTTAGGAAATATTTTCCGCATAAGAGGATAGTTTCAAGCATGAAGCAACGAACACTATTTTGCTCAGCGAAAGTTAATAGAACAAAGTCATGTAATGTCGCTCCGCAATAAAAATATTCCAGGTCAATTCTCTTTAAAGATAGTGTAATAGTGGCTTGTTACTGACTGAAATCAAGCAAAGGTTTTAAGAAATGAATCAGGGTACGTTTGCTCAAATTGCTTGTAGGTAGGCAAAAGTAAGAAATAAATAAGACACCTTTCTCAACTGCAGCACGCTCCGAGACTCAATGTCCATCGAGTGAGTTGCACGACTCGAATGCAGTAACAATGGGCGGTGGGCGCCTTCGCAACTGAGCGGCGACGTTTTAACACGTCGCGACAAGGAGTGAAATTTTCGAAAGGTGCTAGGAGCACTAGCAAGCATTGTTACCAAACATTGACATTGCTTTTGCTTCGAAACACTGGCGAAGCTGCGTTGCTGGAGCTAACGTGGTCATCCGTGGCAACATCGCGGTCATACAAGCTACGTTAACCATTGCTGGCAGCACTTCTTTTGTCCAAATGTACTCCCAGTAGGAACCAAAGATACACAGCTCGCTCTAGTACTACGACGACCGCCTGTTACTGGCCGTCAAGTCACTGTATTCCTGATTAGAAGTTTGTGTTCGTGTCGGGGGAGCTAAATCATGACTTGTCACTGTGTGTGTTGGACTCCGACAACTTTGTGTGCCACTACCCATCTTCATCGTTTGGTCACAGCCGAGTCGACGAGAGTTGGAAGCTGCTAAATATCAACCGTTTGCTTTTTACGGACGATTTAGTGCTGCTTGCATCCTCTGAACAAGGTCATGAACATGTATTTGAGCGGTTTATAGCCGCGTACGATCAAGCAGGAATGGAAATTATCACTTAAAAGACCGAAGTATTACGTCTCTGCAGAAACCCAAGCCAATGCGCACTACAAGTAAGCGGCAATACACTGCAGTAGTTCAAGAAGTTCAAGTACCTTGGGGTGGTATTGCCGAGTGACTGAAACAGAACAATGAGATTAATACACGGCTTGGTGAAACAAGCACAGTATTGCGTGAGCTTTACGGCTCTGGTCACAAAATGAGAGCTTTGAAACACCTCAAAGCTGTGGCTTTTTAAATAGGTCTTGATTCCGATCCTCAACTATGGTAATGAATCTTGGGTGATTGATAAAAGAGCCCTATCTCAAGTGCAATCTGCAGAGATAAGATTTTTGCGAAGAGTTCATGGCGTGACGAAAGAACGCAACTTTGAAATTCGTGAGGTCCTGAAAGTCGAGCCACTATTCCGAATAGAGAGATCCCAGCTACGATGGTTCGGTCACGTGACTAGAATGTCCCACGAAAGATTGGCGAGGCAAGTCGTTCTGGCTACAACCCAGGGAATGCGGCCCAGAGGTCGAGCAAGGACCGGGTGGTGCGATTCCATCTACAAAATCTCCCTACTGTGCATTGCGACTCATGAGAACCCTCTTGAACGAATGTTGAAATCCGAACGTCGATCAACATTCGGTGCTTCGATTCCAACGTGGCCGAGCTCGCCTCGATATGCATTTCTGAAAAGATGTTGTCGTTCTTCGAAGTATGACCCAGTTGTGGACGAGGTGGAACTTGTGCATCCTACATCCGACTACGCTCAAATGCGGTTCCGTTTGGTAGTGAAACCACTGTGCTTTTACAAAACGTTGTACCAGTGACACTCGGCGATTCTGAACTTGGTGTAAACCAGTGTTTCCGAATCTTTTTTTGGCTAGCGCCCCCTTTTCTGACAAACAAATTTCTATCGCCCCCCTACCAGTGGCGTGCGGAGGTCTGGTGATGCCCGGGGCGACTGCTTGATCGTATGTCCCCCTTACAAATGCTAGTGTTGAGCAGTGGCGTATGGTGGTCTTTGTTACTGGACACACACTGTTTGTGACGTCACAGAACGACGTCATATTCCTGTTTGCAAACCAACGTTTTGGCGTAGTTTGCTGACCAGTGCTCTCACTTTTAGGGATTTTTTCCCTAGATTGGAACTTTTGGCTCTTTTTGGGGATTTTTTAGGGATTTTCAGAAAAGTATGAAAATGTGTAAAATGAACTATTTCAGATTATTTTGGAAATCATATTTGGTTCTATTTTTAACATTTATCACAGCACTCTGATTTTATGTTGCACCACTGGTGTAGCAGACGGGGGTGCGAACGGACAGTTGGTTTGGTGAAAATCCGAAAAAAATCCTTGGAAATCTGGGCAAAATCTCAGAAAACCTTCACAAAATCCCTGAAAATCATAGCAAACGTCTGAAAATATGAGCAGAAATGGCACCCAACGGCGCCCAAAATAACATAAAAAAAGCTTTTTTTTGTAGGTCACTTTTTATGGAGTTTTTCCGGCAAGTTAGGGAGAATTCGGGCAAAGATCATTCGCACCCCCAAAATTTTGCCTGCTCCTACTCTATGTGCTGCACCACCACAGATATAGGGATTTTTTGGAATGTTTTGGTACTGTTCTAGGGATTTTTGGAGTTGCATTTGTGAGCGCCCTGTTGCTGACACAACATGCATATTTTTCTACACGCACTCTCCTTACACGTTATTGTACAATGTATTACCGTAATGAACATTATCAGCGGCTCAGCGCTTCAAGTTCGGAGGCTGGAGGAAAGCACAACACTCAACGCTAAGACAGAGCAGTGCATATCTGCAAAATTATCCGGCAACGAGTTAAACAGAGGAGTAGAACACACTCAGGGCTACGTCAGCGCATTTCACGACCGCAAAAATAAGGCTGCGCATTGCAACAGTGGAGTAAAACATACTCAAAACTACGACAGGGCAATTCATGAATGCAAAAACATCAGGCTGCGCGGATTTCTCGTCGAATAGCAGTCGAGCAGAGAAGGTATGTGGCTGCGATGGCGGACACCCGGGTTTAACAGTTTGAAACTTTCTAAACTACACAACACAAGAATTGAGAATGCGCATAAAGCACGCAAGATAACTTTCGCTTTTTATTATATGGCTGTTATGTACAACTACTGTGGGGTCACAGAAAAAATGTGGGCTTGTGTGAGCCGTTACGATGAATCCGCCTGAACTTCCAATGACGAAGCTCGAATTGATGCACATATTGCAAGCACAGGTGTGCGCGCCCAGGTTTGCCACATCAAAATACGAAACGTGAAACTAGTGATGCATCAAAAAGTCATGTAAATCAATCAAGTTGAAATAGGAAAGTTTTGAAATAATTTGGCTCGGAAAATCAAATAAACGTCCATAATTATCTTTCCAACAGTGGCGTAACTTGAGGTTTGAGCCACGGGGGGAAAAACTTAACTCCAGGGGGACCACTAGCCAACACTCAGAAAAAATTAAGAAATATTAGTGAATCTGGATGTCGTGGATGACTGTACAAGGTTAAAAACGAAAACATCCAGAAAAAAAACAAAACAACAGCAACCTACTGGAAACCACAAGAATACTAAATATCAATATGTAAGCTAATGAGGGCCCGGGTTTTACATTTAGCTTGCCAGGGGGGGGGCAGCTCGCCCCCTGCCCGTCAGTTACGTCACATGTCTTTCGATCCTTTTGTGATTTTCCGCACTATCTGGAAAGAGTCACGTTACTATCAGTTTGATTGGGTGTGCGCCGCACACCTAGAGTGTAGGTCCCTGGTCTTGAAGAATGCAAGAAGTACTGGCATTTGAACACGTAAAAACTAGTGTTGACAAAAAAACAAGTCTCGAAAAATTAAATCCATGCAGCATGTGTTAGTAGCATCACAATAGGAAAAATCATCTAGTCACAGCATTTTAATTTTTGTGATTTCACTCTTT